>OKGZ01000023.1_pt1 | contig 138952 bp, 114 predicted proteins | sample 1612441 | NCBI WGS metagenome assembly OKGZ01 (sample SAMN04436796, study PRJEB24849) | human gut metagenome | biome: human gut; feature: NICU; material: stool | host: Homo sapiens | place: USA: Saint Louis, MO | collected 2011-05-10
GCGGTCGTCCGGTGCTTGCTGCCGCTGGCTCCCGCCCCCCTGTTGGTCTTGTCCTTTGTCCTCGTCCGGGCCCGGTGCTGTGGGCCCGCCGCTCTGGTCCGCCCTCCTGGCCGTTTCCGCCGGGCGGCCTCCCCCCCGGTGCCTCTGCCGAGCCGGCGCTGTCCCGGGCGCTGTTCGCCGCCGGGGCGCTGCCGGGCCTCTCCGGGGCGCTGCCGCTGTGGCTGGCGGATAGCATACCGAAGCCGCAGCGGCTGCACTGCTGGTTTGGAATACTCGACTGCTTTACCGCCGCCGGGGCAGAAGACTATCTCGACGGCGCTCTGCAGAGCGGCAGCGGCGAGCCGCCCCTGCGCGGCGCGGCGCTGCCCTTTTTTCCGCGCCCGCTGACCCTGCAGCCCTTTAGCGACCGGGAAACCCGCTACGTGGCCGCCCGCCTCGGCGTTGACGAGAGCCGCTGCTGGCTGGCGCTGGAGGGGCAGAACCTCGTCAGGGCGCTGGAGCAGGCCCGCGCCCTGCCCGGGGCGCAGGCCGTTGATGCCATCGTGGCCGGCTCGGCGCTCGACGTCGCCGGACGCAGGCCGCAGGCGCAGTTCCTGATTCAGCTTGACGGGCTGCGCGACGGCGCGCCCGCAGCCGTCACCCTGCGGCTCACCGCGCCGGGCGTTGCTCACCTTACCGCCGCCTGCGCGGCGGCCTGCGCCCTGTGGCTGGCCGGGGCGGCGCCGACGGTGGGCCTGGCGGCGGAGCAGGTGCCCGCCGACGAGCTGATCCGACTGCTGCGCCACCTGCCCAGCGGCGTTGAGCTTGAGGTGTTTAATGCCGGCGTCGATGACCTGCGCGAGACCTCGGGAGGTGCGCTATGACGCCGCTAAAGGTGATAGTGTGCGGTTCAACCTTCGGCCAGTTCTGGCTGGCGGCGCTGGCCCGCTACCCGCAGCGCTTTACCGTCGCCGGGCTGCTGGCCGGCGGCAGCGCCCGCAGCCGGGCGTGCGCCGAACGCCACGGCATTCCGCTGTGGACGTCGCCAGATGCGCTGCCGGACGATATCGACATCGCCTGCGTGGTGCTCCGCGCTTCGGTGCTGGGCGGCGAGGGCAGCGCCCTGGCGCAGGCGCTGATGGCGAAGGGGATCCACGTTATTCAGGAGCAGCCCCTGCACCATGACGAAGTGGCCGCGAATCTGCGCTGCGCCCGCCGCTGCGGCGTCCACTTCCGGGTGGGCAATCTCTATCCCCATCTGCCCGCGGTACGCCAGTTCAGCGATGCCGCCCGGCTGCTGCTGCGCCGCCAGGCACCGCAGTATATTGATGCCGCCTGCGCAGGCCAGGTGGCCTTCCCGCTGATCGCCATGCTGGAGGAGAGCCTCGGGGCGCTGCGGCCCTGGCAGTTCGCGGCGGCGGAACAGCCGCCGGGCGCGCCCTGGCAGACGGTGCAGGGCAGCCTTGCCGGGATCCCGCTGACCCTGCGGGTGCACAACGAGGTCGATCCCGACGATCCCGATAACCACTTCCAGCTATTGCACCAGATTACGCTCGGCTTTCCCGCCGGGCGGCTGTCGCTGACCGACACCCACGGCCCGGTTATCTGGAGCCCGCGGCTGCACGTCCCGCAAGGCGTCAAGCAGGCACGCGATTTCAGCGGCGCCGACGCGGCCCACCTGCTGGAAGAGACCAGCGCCGCGCTCGGTGAACCGCTGTGCGACAGCTGGCGCACGGCGCTGGCAGAGCGCTGGCCGGAGGCGATTGCCGCCGATCTGCTGGCGCTGGCGGAGTCCCTTCAGGCGCCGGACGCGCCCGCCTGGCAGCCCCAGGCGCTGCTCGCCCGCTGCCAGGCGTGGCAGGCGCTGACCCAGGCTATCGGCTATCCGCGCCTGGTTCCCGGCCAGACCTTCCGGCCGCTGGCCCGCACCCTGCTGCCGGAAACCCGGCGGCCTGACGCCCCGGCTGCGGCGCTGCCCGACTTCTGCGCCCGGGCGGAAACGTTGATCGCCGGCATCGGGGCGCAGGAGGTGCGGGCGTTCCTCGCGGCGATGGACGACGCCTGCCTCGATGCGATGCTGTTTAGCCTGCAGGAGGGCGGGGCGCTGGCCGACCCCGACCGGGGCTGGGAGCCGCCCGCCCTGATGGCGCAGCTGCGGGTTGCCGCGCAGCACCGGCCGCTGATCGCCCGCTGGCTGGCGCTGCTGGCGGACGCCGGACGCCTGACCCTGCGCGGCGGCTGCTACTTCAGCGCCGCTCTGCTGGCGCGGTCAGACCTCGACGCCCGCTGGCGGGCGGTGCACCAGGCGTGGGACAACCGGCTCGGCGCCGCGGCGTTTATCGACTACCTGTGGGACAATGCCCGCCTGCTGGGGCCGCTGATGCGCGGCGAGCAGCAGGCCGCACTGCTGCTGTTTCCCGAAGGGCGCAGCGACGTGGCCGAGGCGGTGTACCAGCACACCATCACCGCCCGCTATCTCAATACGCTGATCGGCGACTGGATCCTCGACCGCCTGGCGGACGGCGCGCCGCCGCTGCGGGTGCTGGAGGTCGGCGCCGGGACCGGCGCCACTACCGAGCGGGTGCGCGAGCTGCTGCGCCCGCGCTACGGCGACGCCCCGCCGCTGGCGTGGACCTTCAGCGACGTGTCGAATTTCTTCCTTATTAATGCCCGGCGGCGCTACGCCGGCCTGGAGTGGATCTCGACCGCCCTGCTGGACATCGACCGGCCGCCGCAGGCGCAGGGCATCGCCCCCGGCTCGCAGGATCTGCTGGTGATGGCCGGGGTGCTCAACAACGCCCGCGACAGCGAGCAGACCGTGCGCGGGCTGGCGCAGGCGCTGGCCCCCGGCGGCCACATGCTGGTCAGCGAACCGACCCGCGAGCATCTGGAAATTCTTATCTCCCAGGCCTTTATGATGCCGCCGCCGCAGGACGACCGGCGGCGCAGCGGCCTGCGCTTTCTCACCGTCGCCCAGTGGCGGGATCTGTTCCGCCGCGCCGGGCTGGAGGTGGTCGCCTCTCTGCCCGATGAGGGACACCTGCTCGCGCCGCTCGGCCAGCGGCTGTTTATCGTCAGGAGGTCGCCGGATGCTGCGCTGTAGCCATATTCTCTGCAAGGTCAGGCGCATTGACGACTGCGTGCGCGATCTCGAGCGGGCGGGGTTCAGCGTGCAGCGCGGCGGGGCGCACAACGCCCTGGTGTGGTTCGAGCAGGGGCCGTTTCTGGAGTTCTTCGAACTGCCCGGCTGGTGCCGCCCGCTGAGCCTGCCCTTCGGCCTGCGCTTTGGCCGCAGCGCCGGGCGGCGGCTGGCCTTCTGGGCCGCTGCCGGGGAGGGCTGGTGCGACGTGGCGCTGGAGCCGCGCGGCTACCGGCCGGACGATCCGCTGAACCTCGATGATATTCATCGCCGCCTGCGCGCGCTGGCGCCGGGAGCGTCGCGCATTATTAACGGCAGCCGTAACAGCGCCGGGGGCGGACGCGTCCGCTACCGCTTTATCACCGCCGGCGAGCGTCAGCTGCCGTTTATCGTCTCCCACTACCACCCGCCGCAGCGGCCCGAACGGGTGCGGCACGCCAACGGCGCGCGCTCGGTGGCGCGGGTCGATCTTCGTCTGCCGGCTGCCGCGCACGCCGCCCTCGGGCAGCTGCTGCCGGAGGATGCCTGGCTGAAAGCGCACATCGGTGAGCGAAGCCTTGTCGTGACGCTGGCGGGGTGGCGGACGCTGCCGCAAACCTCATGCTTTATCCGCCGTCTGTTCAGCACAACTCAGGAGCCATGATGAACGACCTTTTTTGCCACCTGCGCCCGGCGCTGGCGGGCGATCTGCTGCTGCCCGGCGACCCCGGCTTTGATGCCGCCCGCCGGGTGCGCAATGCCCGGGTGGATCGTGCCCCGGCGGCGATTATCCGCTGTCGCGGCGTTGGCGATATTCAGCAGGGGCTGCGGCTGGCCGGGGAACATGACCTGCCGGTCGCCCTGCGCGGCGGCGGGGCCCACGTAGCCGGGTACGGCACCTGCGACGGCGGGCTGCTGCTCGATCTGTCGCTGATGAAGGCCATTGAGATTAACGCCGGGCGGCGGCTGGCCCACGTTGCGCCGGGCGTGACCTGGGGCGAGCTGGACGCTGCCGCTCAGGCCCACGGCCTGGCGGTGCCCGGCCCGCGCAACCCCGCGATCGGCATTGCCGGGCACACCCTCGGCGGCGGCGTCGGCGACCTGTCGCGGCAGTTTGGCCTCACCAGCGATAACCTCGCCGCCTGCGAGCTGGTGACGGTCGCCGGCGAGGTGCGGGAGGTGAATGCCGACAGCGACCCCGAGCTGCTGTGGGGCCTGCGCGGCGCCGGGGGCAACTTCGGCGTCGTCTCGCGCTTTACCTTCCGCCTGCACCCGGTGGACGGCGTAGTGGCCGGGGTACTCGCCTGGCCCGCAGCGGCCATTCCGGCGGTGCTGCGCCGCGCCCGGGCGTGGCTTGCGCAGGCCCCGGATGAGGCTTCGCTTATCGCCCTCGTCTGGACCGCGCCGCCGCTGCCGTTCCTGCCGGAGGCGCTGCACTTCGAGCGCGGCATTATGCTGATCCCCACCTGGTTCGGCGCGCCTGCGCGGGTAGATGAGGTGCTCGGCCCGCTGCGCGAGGGCGCGCTGTGCGACACCCTCGCACCGATGGCCTACGTGGACTACCAGCGGCTGCTGCCCTCGGCACCGGACTTTCAGCGCCAGCACGTCTATAACCGGGGCGAACTGCTGCCCGACCTCGACGACGCCACCCTCGACGGGCTGCTGGCGCTGTTCGACCGCGCCGGGCCCAACTTTTCGCTGGTCTTCGGCGCCCTCGGCGGCGCCATTGCCCGGGCGCCCGCTGGCGAAACCGCCTGGCCTTACCGACAGGCCCGCTGGTTCGTCGAGGTCTGCGCCCAGTGGTACGGCGCGGCGGACAACCCGCTGATGCTGGCCCCGGCGGTAGAGGCGTGGGAGATGCTGCAGGCGGCAAGCTGCGGCCCCTACGCCAATCTGCTGCCGGACCATGAAGAGCGCTGGGCCAGGGCCGCCTACGGCCCCGGCTGGGGGCGCCTGCAGGCGCTCAAGCAGCGCCTCGATCCCGATAACCGCTTACGCTTCAACGTCAACATTACGCCCGCGCCCGGCGCGGGCGGGGAGGATTTCGCATGACCCAGCAGCAGACTGCCGGAGAACTACTTAAGCGCCTGCGGGCCAGGGGCGCCCGGCTGTGGGACGAGGCGGGCAAACTTAACTACCGCGCCCCGCAGGGGGCGGTGAGCGCAGAGGATCTGGCTGCGCTGAAGCAGCACAAGGCGGCGATCCTCGCGCTGCTGCGGGCGGAACAGCAGGGCGAGCTGCGGGCCAATGCCGACGAGCGCTATCGTCCCTTCCCGCTGAGCCCGGTGCAGGGAGCCTATCTGATAGGGCGCAGCGACGCCTTCGGCTACGGCGGCGTTGCCTGCCACGTCTATCTGGAGGTGAGCTACCCGCCGCTGGAACCGCAGCGGGTGACCGATGCCTGGAACGCGCTGATTGCCCGCCACGACATGCTGCGGGCGGTGTTCGACGAGGCGGGCAGCCAGCGGGTGCTGCCCGAGGTGCCGCCGCTTGCTATCCCGGCGGCCTCCGGCGAGGCGGCGCTGCTGGACGCCGCGCGCGACGAGATGGGCCACCGGCGCTACCGCCCGGATAGCTGGCCGCTGTTCGGCCTGCGGCTGTCGCAGCTGGCGGACAAAAGCGTCCTGCACCTGTCGATGGACTTCCTGATCGCCGACTGGGCCAGCATCTGGCTGCTGCTCGGCGAGTTTGAGGCCCTCTACCGGCGCCCGGATGCGCCGCTGCCGGTGCCGGACATTCAGTTTCGCGACTACCTTCTCGCCCAGCGTGGGCTGGAGGATTCGGCGGCGGCGCAGCGCGACCGCGACTGGTGGCAGCAGCGGCTGGAAACCCTGCCCGCCGCTCCGCAGCTGCCGCAGCTTGACGAGGGATCCGCAGCGGCTCCGGCGCGCTTTACCCGCCGCTTCCTGCAACTGCCTGCCGAACGCTGGCAGCGCCTGAAGCAGCGGGCGCAGCAGCAGGGCGTTACCCCTACCGCGGCGGTGCTGACGGCCTACGCCAGCGTGCTCGAACGCTGGGCGGCCTCGCCGCACTTCTGTCTCAACCTTACCGTGCTTAACCGCCAGCCGCTGCACCCGCAGGTGGGGCTGCTGGTGGGCGACTTTACCGCCGTCAGCCTGCTGGAGGTGGACCTGCAGCGCGGCGAAAGCTGGGCCAGCCGCGCCGCCGCCGTCGGCCGTCGGCTGTTTGACGATCTCGACCACCGCCTCTGCTCCGGCGTGGAGGTGATGCGCGATCTGGCCCGCCTCAGGGGCCGCGACTATGCCCTGATGCCCTACGTCTTTACTAGCGCCATCGGCCTGGTGCCGCAGGCTGACGACGCCGCGCTGCAGGGCAAGCTCGACGGGCGCGGCATCACCCAGACGCCGCAGGTATTTATCGACTGCCAGGCGATGGACAGCGCCGACGGCCTGCAGATCAACTGGGACGTGCGCGACGGCGTCTTCCCGCCGGGGATGGTGGACGATCTGTTCGCTGCCTTTGCGCAGCTGATCGACGCCCTTGCCGGGGAGGAGGGTATCTGGCAGGCGCAGGCCGAAATTGCCCTGCCGGGCTGGCAGCAGGAGGTGCGCTGCGCGGTGAATAATACCGCCGCGCCGCTGCCGGAGGGCGGCCTGCACCTGCCGTTCTTTGACCAGGCCCGACGCGCGCCGCAGGCGCTGGCGGTGGCCGATGCCGAACGGCAGATGAACTACGGCGAGCTGGCCGACGCCGCGCTCGCCGTCGCCGGCCGCCTGCAGTCGCGCGGCGTGCGGCCCGGCGAGCGGGTGGCTATCGTACTGGAGAAGAGCGTCCTGCAGGCGCAGGCGGTGCTGGGGGCGATGGCCGCCGGCGCGGTCTGGGTGCCTGTCGATCTCAGCCAGCCGCCGCTGCGCCGCCGGCAGATTTTCGCCGATGCCGACGTCCGCGCGGTACTGACCAGCCGCGGCGTAGCGGATATCGATCCGGCGCTGCGCATCGACCTCGATATCCCGGCGGCCCGGCCGCCGCTGGCGGCGCCCCGGCAGCCGGCGAACGACGATGCCGCCTACGTTATCTATACCTCCGGCTCCAGCGGGCAGCCGAAGGGCGTGGTGGTCGGGCACCGGGCGGCGCGCAACACCGTGGAGGATATTAACCGCCGCTTTGCCGTCACCGCCGATGACCGCGCGCTGGCCCTGGCGCAGCTCGGCTTTGACCTGGCGGTATATGACCTGTTTGGCCCCCTCGGCGCGGGCGGGGCGCTGATCTATCCCCGCGGCGACCGGCTGACCGACCCGTCCCACTGGGCGGAATGCATCGACGCCCACGGCGTAACGCTGTGGAACAGCGTCCCGGCCCTGATGCAGATGCTGCACGGCTGGCTGATGAGCGAACCCGAACGGCAGCTTAAAACGCTGCGCCTGGCGCTGCTCTCCGGCGACTGGGTGCCGCTTGCGCTGGCCGAACAGCTGGGCCAGCGCCTGCCGCAGCTGCAGCTGGTGGCGCTGGGCGGCGCCACCGAGGCGGCCATCTGGTCCAACTACCACCGCTGGCAGGAGCGCGATCCGCGCTGGCGCAGCGTGCCCTACGGCCTGCCGCTCGCTAATCAGTTTTTCCGCGTGTGCGATGCGGGCGGCCGCGACTGCCCGGCGTGGGTCGCCGGCGAATTGTATATCGGCGGCGCGGGGCTGGCCCAGGGCTATCTCAACGACCCGGAGAAGAGCGCCCGCCACTTCATCACCGCCCCCGGCGACGGGCGGCGGCTCTACCGCACCGGCGATCGGGGCCGCTACCTGCCGGACGGCGAGCTGGAGTTTCTCGGCCGCGCCGACAACCAGCTCAAAATCAAGGGCCACCGCATTGAGCCCGGCGAGATTGAGGCGGCGCTGTGCGCGCTGCCGGGCGTCGATGCCGCGCTGGTGGTGCCCTGCGGGGAAGGCAATTCGCGCCAGCTGCTGGCGCTGGTCAGCGCCGCGCGGCAGACGGCGCAGGACGCAGACTACAGCAGCGCGGTAGCCGCCATTAACGACGCCACCCGCTGCCTGACCCGGCAGGTGACGGCGGCGCAGCTGCATAACGCCACTACCGCCCTCGACGCCTTCGCGCTGCGGGCGATGGCCGACGCCCTGGCCCGTTACGACGACGGCGGCGACGCGCCGGTGCTGCCGCGCCTGCGCTGGCTGGTGCGCCGCTGGCGGGCAATGATCGCCGCCGCCGGGCCGCAGCGGCGCGTTGAGTGGCAGAACGTGGTCGAACTGTGGCGGCCGCTGCTGGAGGGGCCGGCGTTTCTCGACTATCTCCGCAGCAGTTTCGATAACCTCAACGCTCTGCTGGAGGGCCGGGCGGATGCCCGGGGCCTGCTGTTCCCGCAGGGGGAACTGACCTTCGTGCGCGCCCTGTACCGCGAGAACGCGATGGCCCACTACCTGAACGGCGCGGTCAGCGCCCTGATTGCCGGGCTGCCGGAGAGCGGGCGGCCGCTGCACATCCTCGAGATCGGCGCCGGCAGCGGCGGCACCAGCGAGTCGGTGCTGGCGGCCCTCGGCGACCGCCCGGTGGAGTACCACTTCACCGATATCGCGCCTTTCTTCCTGCCGGAGGCCCGCGCCCGCTACGGCAGCCGTCCGGGAATGCGCTTCGGCCTGCTGGACATTGATAATGACGTCCGCGCCCAGGGCTTCCTGCCGGAGCGCTACGACGTGGTGCTGGCGGCCGGGGTGCTGGAGAACGCCCGCGACCAGCGCCGGGCGCTGGAGAACATCCGTCTGCTGACCGCCCCGCAGGGCTGGGTGGTGCTCACCGAACCCACCCGCGAGTGCCCGTGGATCATGGCCTCGCAGGGCTTCATGATGACTCCGCCGGAGGACGACGCGCGCCGGGAGGCGAGCTATCTGGGCCTTGCGGAGTGGCGGGCGCTGCTCCAGGCGGTCAACGACGCGCCGGTGCTGGCGCTGCCGCAGGCGGATCATCCGCTGGCGCAGCAGGGCTTCCACCTGCTGGCCCAGCAGATCAAACGCGACCGCGCGGCGCTAGACGCCGACGCGCTGGCGAGCGCGCTGCGCGAGCGGCTGCCGGCGTGGATGATCCCGGCGCAGATCCAGACCGTGCCCGCGCTGCCGTTGACCGCCAACGCTAAGCTGGACCGGCGGACGGCGGCGCAGTGGTGGGTCGAACCACCGGAAGAGGCGGTACAGGAGCCGGGGGAGCAGAGCAGCGACGATCCGCTCCAGCGGCTGATCGCCGACTACTGGGCCGAGGCGCTGGGCGTGGCCAGCATCGGTCCGGATCAGGATGTTTACGATCTGGGGGCAGACTCGCTGATCATGGCCCGCATGGCGGGCAGGCTGCGCCAGGCGCTGGCCGACGAGCCGTGGCAGATGGGCGATATTCCCTTCGATACCCTGCTGCGCCATCTGCTCAACGGCCCGACGGTACGCGCTCTGGCAGACGCCCTGCGCGGCGGCAGGCCGCAGGCGAGCGCTGAACTGCCGCAGAGCGCGGCAGATGAGGTGATATCCGGCCGGGCGCCGGGCAGCAACGGCATCCTGCTGCCTTTCGGCGGCGGTGAAGCGGGGCCGCTGCGGGTGGTGTTCCACGCCGGACTCGGCACGATGGACTGCTTCCGGCCGCTGCTCGCCGAGCTGGACGCCCGTCCGCGCGGCCCGCTGATCGGTATCGTCATTGCCGACACCGACATTTACTGCGGGCTGGCGCCGCAGCGGGCGGTGGAGCAGATGGCAGACGACTACGCCCGCCGCCTGCTGGCCACCGGCCAGCGCCGCTTTCAGCTGATCGGCTACTGCCTCGGCGGCCTGTTCGCCGTGGAGGTGGCCCGCCGCCTGAGCGAGCAGGGGGCCCAGGTCGACGATCTGGTGCTGATCAGCAGCCATCCGGTGCTGTTTGAGGTGCAGGACGACCTGATGATCGAAGCGCTGTTTATCCCCAATTTGCACATCACCCTCAGCGAAGCGGGTTTTGGCGAGGTGAACGGCGACGCGCTGGTCAACGGCTTTATGCAGGTGCTGGCGCAGCACGGCGGGCGGGTGCCCGACGGCGCGCTGGCGCAGCTGCCCGGCGAGGCGGGCGATTTCTTCCGCCGCCTGGCGGCCCTGCCGATAGAGGCGCGCTTCGCGCAGTATGCGGCAGCGGCGGGGCGGGCCGGGCAGCAGATGCCCGGCGAGATGGCGCTGGGGCTGTTCCGGGTGTTCCGCCAGAGCTTCCGCGCGGCGCACTTTACCCCCGAGGCGTACTTCGGCGATATCCGCTTCCTGCTGCCGACGGAGGGCTCCGGTTTCGCGCCGGGGATGGACGACAACACTCTCGCGTTCTGGCGCGAGGCGTGCCTCGGCGAGGTGGCGGTGACGCCGATTGCCGGCAACCACTTTAGCTGCATCGAGGCCCGGCACGCGGGGCGCGTGGCGGCGTTAATTAACGAGGGATTGCAATGAAGCTGCTGGGCGAACCGGGGACGTTAGTCGCGCAGGAGCCCGCCGTGGCGCGGACGCTCAATCTGGCGCTGGCCTGCGGCGGCGCGGCGGGCGCGCTCAACGTGGCAGGGATGGCGCTGCTGGCGGCGGCGGTCGCGCCTTTGCTGCAGGTGGCGCATCTCTCCCAGCCGGTGCTGCTGGCGCTGGCGGCCAGCGTCGGCGCGCTGCTGCTGGCCTTTTTTCTGCGCCAGCAGGCGGAGGCGCGGGCGCACGCCGCCAGCTACCGGCTGGAGGTGGCCCTGCGCGAGCGGCTTATTGACCACCTTGCCCGGCTGCCGCTGGGGGTGGTGCAGGGCTGGGGCAGCGGCCGGGTGCGCAAGATCCTGCAGGATGACGTGAAGGCTCTGCACATCGCGGTGGCCGATGCGGTGCCGTTTATCGGCGCCGGCCTGAGCCAGCCCCTGGCGGCGCTGCTGCTGCTGGCGCTGGTGCAGTGGCGGCTGGCGCTGGCGGCGCTGGTGATGCTGCCGGTGAGCGTCGCCTGCATGGCGCTGATGGCCCGCCAGCAGCCGCAGCAGCGGGCGCGCTACAGCGAGGCCGGCGAGGCGGTCAACGCCGGGGTGATCGAGCTGGTGCAGGGCATGGCGGTGATGCGCACCTTCGATAACGGCGAGGCGGGCTGGCGGCGCTTTACCGGCCGCCTGAACCAGTTCACCGACGCGGTGGAAGCGTGGATGGCGGCCAGCCGCCTGCCGTGGAAAATCAACCGCGCGGCGGGGGCGGCGCTGCCTACCGCCGGGGCGATACTCGCCGTTGGCTGCCTCCTGTACGCCGCGGGCCAGGTGACCCTCGCCGAGTGGCTGCTGGCCATGACCATCGGCACGCTGCCGGTGAAGGCCCTGGAGCCGCTGATGCATCTTGCCAACTACCTCAGCGACGCCGGGGCGGCGTCGCGCCGCATTCGCGAGGTGCTGGCGCAGCCCGCGCTGCCGGAGCCGGAGATCCCGCAGCAGCCGCAGGGGCACGCCCTGCGGCTGGAGAACGTCAGCTTCTGCTATCCCGGGCGGACGGCCCCGGCGCTGAGCGACATTACCCTCAGCCTGGCGCCGGGCACCCGCTGCGCCATCGTCGGCGCTTCCGGCTCCGGCAAGTCCACCCTGGCGCGTCTTATTCCGCGCTTCTACGACGTCAGCGCCGGGCGCATCACCCTCGGCGGCTGCGATATCCGCGACATGCGCAGCGACGCCCTGCTGCGGCAGATGGCGCTGGTGCTGCAGGAGCCGTTTCTGATCGGCGGCACCCTGGAGGAGAACCTGCGCCTGGCCCGGCCCGACGCGAGCGACGCCGAACTGCGGGCGGTGATGGACGCCTGCGGCGTGACGGCGATTATCGACGCGCTGCCGGACGGTCTGCAGACCGCCGTCAGCGAGCGCGGCGGCTCGCTCTCCGGCGGCCAGCGCCAGCGCATCACCTTAGCCCGCGCGCTGCTGGCGAACGCGCCGCTGCTGATTATGGACGAGGCAACCTCCTATCTTGACGCCCACAGCGACCGGCTTGTTCAGCGGGCGCTGGCGCAGCTCGCGCCGCACACCACGCAGATCGTGATTGCCCACCGCCTGCACGCGGTGGTCGATGCCGACCTTATCGTGGTGATGGACGCGGGGCGCATCGTCGAGCAGGGGCGGCACGCCGACCTGCTGGCGCAGGAGGGGCGCTACGCCCGGCTGTGGCAGCACTACCGGCAGACCCGCCGCTGGACCCTGCGCCGGGAGCGTGACCAATGCCGGGAGCGCGATCAATGATGCGTATCTACCGGATGATGATTGCGGTAGCCGGGGAGTACGCCGGGCCGTTTCGCCGCACGCTGCTGCTGGCGGCGGCGGCATCGGTTGTCCAGGCGCTGGCCTGGGCCATCACCCTGCCGCTGCTCAATATCGCCCTGGCGGATGGCCCGCTGAGCCGCGGCGCGCTGGCCGGCTGGCTGGGGCTGCTCGCGGCGCTGATTGTGCTGGAGGGCATCCTGCGCTGGGCGGAGGGCGAGTTCGTTTACCGCTACTGGCACCGCGTCACCGGGGCGATGCGCCTGCGGCTCGCCGGCCGCCTGCGCAGTATGCCGCTGGAGCAGCTGGCGCGGCGTAAAAGCGGCGATCTGGCGACGGTGCTCGGTAATAACGTCACCTTCGCCGCCACCGCCATTTCGTCGCTGGCGACGCTGGCGGTGCAGCTGGCGGTGGTACCGGGCCTGCTGCTGGGGGTGGTATTCGCCCTCGACTGGCGGCCGGGCGTTCTGCTGCTGCTCGGCGCCGGCTGGGCCGCGCCCTGCCTGCTGCGCGCCCGCCGCGCCGCCGGCGCCGACTTTCAGCGCATCGATGCCGCCGACGCCGACGCCAGCGCGGCGATTGTCGAGTACGTCCAGGGCCAGGCGATGCTGCGCGCCACCGGCCGCTCTGGGGCGGGCGCCCCCTGCTTGCGCGGCGTTTTCGACCGCCAGCATCGGGCCCAGCACGCCAGCGGCGATACCGTTCGCCGCATTGCTCAGGCCCAGCTGCGGGCGCAGCTGACGCTGGTGGCCGCCGCCGGGCTTGGGATCTGGCTATATGCCGGCGGCGAGCTGCCGCTGGCCTCGCTGCTGTGCCTGGTGGCGCTGCTGGTGCAGATGGCGGAGCCGCTGACGCTCGGCATGTCGATGCTGCGGCTGTTTGAACTGGCGGACGCGGCGCTGGGGCGGGTTAACGCCCTGCTGGGGGAGCCGGACCTGCTGACCGAAATGCCGCCCCGGCGGCCCCGCCACTTCGGCCTGCGGCTGGAGGAGGTCACGTTTCGCTATCAGGGGCAATCCCGCGCGGCGGTCAGCGGCCTGTCGCTGGCGATCCCCGAACGCTCCTTAACCGCGCTGGTGGGGCCCTCCGGCGGCGGTAAAACCACGCTGACCCGGCTGATGAGCCGCTTCGCCGACCCGCAGCAGGGGCGCATTCTGCTCGGCGATGCCGACCTGCGGCACATGCAGCCGGAGACACTGCTGCGCCACGTCTCGGTGGTGTTTCAGGACGTCTGGCTGATGGATGATACGCTCGCCGCCAATATCGCCCTCGGCAGGCCGGGGGCCAGCCGGGAAGAGATAGAGGACGCCGCCCGCCGGGCCCACGTGCATCACGTGATTGAGCGCTTTGCGCTGGGCTACGATAACCCGGCGGGCGAGGCGGGCAGCGCGCTCTCCGGCGGCGAGCGCCAGCGTATCGCCATCGCGCGGGCCATTCTCAAGGACGCGCCGGTAGTCCTGCTCGACGAGCCGACCGCCTCGCTGGACAGCGAAGCGGAGTACTACGTCCAGCAAGCCATCGAGGCGCTGGTGGCGGACAAAACGGTAGTCATTGTCGCCCACCGGCTGTCGACCGTTCGCGCGGCGGACCAGATTGCCTTTATCGACGAAGGGCGCTGCGTCGAGCTTGGCTCTCACCGGACGCTGATGGCGAGAGCCAGCGGCCGCTACCGGGCGCTGGTCGAGGCGCAGCGGGGAGATCCGGCGGCGGAATAAAATTTACCTTGCGACCCCGTTGCCAGCGGGGGCGCTGAAGCGCTATAAATATCTGCTCAATAATTATTACGTTATAACATATCTATTATTCAGGGGAGTCCTATTCATGTGCACGTCCGCGCGGACCCGTCCGCAACTTAAGCCGCTCGCTGCGGCGCTTATCGCCGCCCTCTGGTCGCTGCCGGCGCTGTCAGAAGATACGCTGACCGTCGTCGGCAGCAGCGGCGATGCCGATGGCCTGCTGGCGAAATCGACCCGCAGCGCCACCAAAACCGATACGCCGATTCTGGAGACCCCGCAGTCGGTATCGGTGATCACCCGTAAGCAGATGGACATGCAGAACGTGCATTCGCTCAACGATGCCCTGCGCTATACGCCGGGCGTGGCCGCCGGGCAGTGGGGCGGGGTGAGCGCGTTTGACCAGTTTTCGATTCGCGGCTTCAACTACGGTTCGACCGGGTTTAACGACCAGTTTCTCGACGGACTGCGGATGAACAACGGCGTGGTCTACGGCTTCCAGCAGGTCGACCCGTTCCTGCTGGAGGACATTAGCGTCCTGCGCGGCCCGGCCTCGGTGCTGTACGGCCTGGCAAGCCCCGGCGGGGTCATCGCCATGAACAGCAAGCTGCCGGTGGCGCAGAGCATTCGCCACGTGGAGCTGGAGGCCGGAAACCGCGAATACCAGCGCGGCTCGTTCGATTTTGGCGGCAAAGCGACCGACGACGGGCGCATTCTCTACCGCATCGTCGGCACCGCCGACACCAAAAATGGTCAGGAATACGGCACCTCCGCCCGCCGCTGGGCGCTGGCGCCGTCGATTACCTTCCTGCCCGACGACTACAACAAGCTGACCTTGTACGCCCGCGCCCAGCGCGATCCGCGCATGGGGGCGCAGACCTCGCTGCCGGTGGAGGGCACGGCGAAGTATAACCCCAACGGCAAGCTGCCGACCGACGCCTATCCCGGCGATCCGCACCACAATACCTTCTCCCGCCGCCAGGCGGCGGTGGGCTATAGCGCCGAGCACTTCTTTAACAACGACTGGTCGCTGCTGCTCAACGGCCGCTACAGCGAGAATACCTCGAAGTACCATGCGACTATTTTTGGCGGGCTGCATCAGGACGATATGCGCACCATCGATCGCGCCCAGGCGGCATCCGATGAGCACTTCAACACCATTAACCTCGACAACCAGCTGCACGGGCGCTTCAGCACCGGCGAGGTCGATCACCAGCTGCTGGCGGGGATGAGCTGGGACCGTTTTAACGGCCACGCCAACTACGCGGGAGGAGCCGCCTCGCCGCTGGATATTTACGATCCGGACTACCGTAATCCGGTTTATGGTCCGCTGCAGGACTATCAGAACAACCGGATCATGAACACCCAGACCGGGCTGTACGCGCAGGATCAGCTGAGCTGGCAGAAGTGGCGCGGCACCTTCGGCGTGCGCCACGACTGGTCGAGCCAGCGTAACACCAATCTCATGGATAAGAGCGATCACAGCCGCCAGCGCGACGAAGCCACCACCTGGCGCGCCGGGATCAACTACCTGTTTGATAACGGCGTGGCGCCGTACTTCACCTGGGCCCAGTCGTTCCAGCCCACCAACTCAACCGACCGCAATGGCCGGATGTTCGATCCGTCGCGCGGCGAACTCTACGAAGCGGGGATTAAGTACCGGCCGACCTTTATGGACGCCTTCTTCTCGATTGCCGCCTTTAATCTGACTCAGGATAAGACGCTGGCCACCGATCCGCGCTTCCCGCAGGCCTTTGTCCAGGACGGTAAAATCCGCTCGCGCGGCGTTGAGCTGGAGGCCAGAGGCCAGGTGACTGAGCAATTCAGCGTTATCGGCGCCATGACCTGGCAGGACGTGGAGTACACCCAGTACAGCGACCGCGACGTGGTCGGCCGCCGGCCGCTGCGCATCCCCAGCCGCTACGGCTCCCTGTGGGTCAACTGGCAGGCGCCGGAGGGCATTGCGGTCTCCGGCCTCGGCGCGGGCGTCGGCGGGCGCTTCAGCAACGGCACCAAGGGCGGCACCATGGAAAACCAGTTCAGCACCGCCGGCTACGGCGTGATGGACGCGGAGGTCCACTACGATCTGGGCCACCTGCTGCAGAGCCTGAAGGGCGGCAGGGTGCAGCTCAACGTCGATAACCTGACCAAGCGCGACTACGTGACCAGCTGCTTTACCTACTCACAGGGCTGTTTCTGGGGCACCGGGCGAACGGTTGTCGGGAAGGTTATCTGGGATTTCTGATGTAGGGCGGCGCCTACGGTTATCCTTGGTGGAAAACGCCCGGCGGCGCTGCGCTCGCCGGGCCTACGGTTGGCCGCCCTGCGGATGCAGGCCGGGTAAGCGCAGCGCCACCCGGCAAAGGGCCGCGCTGCGCTCGCACGCGGTTGAAAATGCCCGGGGCAGGGGCGCAGGCTACTTCGCGGTCACCCGCCAGACCGCGTTCCCCACGTCGTCGGCGATAATCAGCGCGCCTTCCTTATCCTGAGCCAGCCCCACCGGCGCACCGTAGAGTTCCTTCTCATCTTTAGAGACAAAGCCGCTGACCGCGCTCTCGGGCAGGCCCACCGGCTTGCCGTCTTTAAAGGCGACGAAGCTCACCCGGTAGCCGTTGAGCGGCGAGCGGTCCCAGCTGCCGTGCTCGCTGATAAAGGCGCCGCCGCGGTACTTCTCGCCCAGCGCGCTGCCGGTGTAGAAGTGCAGGCCCAGCGGCGCAACGTGGGAGCTGAGGGCGTAGTCGGGCTTAATCGCCTGCGCCACTTTATCCGGGCGCGGGGGCTGCACGCGGCGGTCAACGTGCTGGCCGAAGTAGCTCCACGGCCAGCCGTAGAAGCCGCCCTCCTGCACCGAGGTGAGATAATCTGGCACCAGATCGGCGCCTATCTCATCCCGCTCGTTGGCTATCGCCCACAGCCTGCCGCTCTGCGGCTCCCAGCCGAGCCCGGTCGGGTTGCGGATGCCGCTGGCATAGATGCGGCTGGCCCCCGTAGCGACATCCACCTCCAGGATCGCCGCGCGCCGGTACTCGACGTCGAGGCCGTTTTCGGTAATGTTGCTGTTGGAGCCGACGCCGACGTAGAGCTTCTTACCGTCCGGGCCGGCGAGCAGGCTCTTGGTCCAGTGGTGGTTGATGGTGCCCGGCAGGTCGGCAAGCTCGCTGCCCGGTTCGCGAATCTCGGTTTCGCCGGTTTTATAGGGATAGCGCACTACCGCATCGGTATTGGCCACGTAAAGGTTGTCGCCAATCAGCTGCACGCCGAAGGGCGAGTGCAGGTTTTGCAGAAAAATGTGCTTCTCCCAGCCGCCGTCGCCCCGGCGCAGCAGGGTGATGCGGTTGCCGCCTTTCGCCCCTTTACCGGACTGATTTTTGACCACGCCGGCGATCAGCTGTTTCGGCGTCGTGGTGGCCTCTTCACCGGGGCTGTTGCTTTCGACCACCAGAATGTCGTCGTTGGGCAGGACGTAGACCATGCGCGGGTGCATCAGGCCGTCGGCAATCTTCTCTATGCGCAGGCCCGGGGCCACCTCGGGCTTAGCGTCCCCCTGCCAGCCGACGCCTTTCGGCACCTGCATCGGCGGCAGCAGAAAATCCTGGGCTTTCGGCAGCTGCGGGTCCGGGCCCATCTGCTGCTCCGGGGTCAGTTTCGCTTTTTCGTCGCAGGCGCTGAGGGCGAGGGCGAGGGTTATCATCGCCGGGATGAAGAGCAGGCGGTTAGTCATGACGATCCTCCGTGACGTGGCCGAGCGAAAGGGCGATGTTGGCCACCAGCAGGCAGCCGACCGTGATGGCGGAGTAGATAACATTCTGCGGCGCAATGGCGTAAGCATCGCGGCTGTGGACGAAGCTGTTGAGAATGGCGGCCACAATCGCCACCAGGTTCAGCCAGAAGTGAATTTTCACCGCCGACAGCTGCGGCCAGCGGCCGCCGACCCAGACCTGAAACAGATTAATCAGCCGGGGAATGATGGCGAATATCAGGCCAAAGGCAATCAGCCAGCTGGCGCTTTTTCCCCACATCACGTTAGTGCTGTAGAGATAAATAATGTCGAAAATAAGGGCCGCGATAAAAAGCCCGTAGGGAATAGGGTTAAGTAGATTATAAATAACCGCCGCGAATCGATTTTTCTGCGGATAACTATTTTCACGCATTGTGTCTGAGTCCTCTTCATGGCAAAGAATTAACGAAACTGGCGAGGGCAGTAATTCATTTTTACTGGCGGATCGGAGGCGTTGCTTTTTTGTTGTATGGAACTATCGCAGTATACATTCCATTAACAAAATCAGTATGCCGATTCAGAGAAATCTGTTTTCCCTAAATAGCGGTAGCGAAGCGGAATTTCAGCAGAGGATCACCTGCCTTATAGGGCAGGTGAGGTTGAGGGAGCGGTTAATCGCGAATGGCGCGCGCCCGGGCGTCGTTTTTATTCTCCAGCAGGCGGCTTGCCAGCACGCCGGCCATCATCGAGCCGTTGACGTTCAGCGCGGTGCGCGCCATGTCCACCACCGGTTCAATGGCGATAAAAATGCCCACCAGCGCGACCGGGAAGTTGAGCGTTGACAGCACGATCAGCGCCGCAAAGGTGCCGCCGCCGCCGACGCCAGCCACGCCGATGGAGCCGAGCGCAATGGCCGGCAGCATCGCGGCGAGAAAGGTGAGCGAGAAGGGATCGATGCCCAGGGTCGGGGCGATCATCGTCACCATAATCGCCGGATAGATCCCGGCGCAGCCGTTCTGCCCCATGCTGGATCCGAACGAGGCGGCGATGTTGGCAATGGTATTCGGCACGCCGAGTTTCTCCTGGGAGGTAATCGCCAGCGGGATCGACGCGGCGCTGCTGCGGGAAACGAAGGCAAAGGTCAGCGCCGGCCACACGGTTTTGTAGTAGCGCAGCGGGTTGCGCCCGGCCAGCGTGAGCAGCAGCGCGTGGACGATAAACATCATCAGCACCGCCAGATAGCAGGCGGCGATAAAGCCCAGCAGGCTGACGAACTGCTCCATCCGGTAAGAGGAGAACACCTTCGCCATCAGGGCCATCACGCCGTAGGGCGTCAGGGCGATGACGATGCGCACCATTTTCATTACCCAGATCTGCACGGCGTTAATCCCGGCGCTGAGCTTCTCGCCCTCTTCCGGCGCCTCCTTTTTCACCTTCAGCAGCGCCGCGCCCGCCAGCAGGGTGAAGATAACGATGCCGATCACCGATATGCTGCGCGCCCCGGTCAGGTCGAGGAACAGGTTGGTGGGGATAAGCGAGGTTATCAGCGCCGGCAGCGAAACGGCCGCGGTTTTGGCCACGTCGTCGGCGGTAAGCGTGGACTGCAGGTGCGCGAAGGCGCTGGCGTCCAGCCCGATAGCGCGGGCGGTGAGCAGGCCGATGAAGCCGGCGATCATCACCAGCAGCAGCATACAGCCGACGATGGTCAGCGACATCCGGCCAAGCCCGGCGCCGTGCTCCAGCTTATTGATCGCCGAGAGGATCGAAATAAAAATAAGCGGAATGGCCACCAGCTTGAGCAGGTTAACGTAGCCGTTGCCGACGATGCTGTACCAGTCGATCACCCGGCGCCCGGCGTCGGCGCCGATAAAGTGCAGCGAGACGCCGATAAGCGCGCCGAGGAACATGGCGATAAAAACGCTTTTGGAGAGCGAGTCTTTGCGAAGATCGAGTGTAAAAATGCCGTAGCTGCACAGCAGAAAGAGCGCGATATACGCGGCGGTGGTAAACATGATGTAGCCTCTTGCCCCATTCAGCACCTGAAATGCCGGAAAGAGAGGATGAAAAGTAAAACCCGATCCCGCCCGGGACCGGTGCCGCCGGGGATTATAGAGAGTTAATGCCTTAATCACTACTGTTAATAAGTGTATTATCCGGCAAGCGGCGCGATATCAGGCATGTATTGGCGGCGAGGAGCTTTGCCGGAAGCAGAAGATCTGCTTCCGGGGCGGTTAAGGGAGCGGATACTGTCTGAAGGCAGGCTGGCCGTTGAAATGGGCGCTGAAGGCCTGAATGCGGGCAAACGCCTTAGCCTCTACGACCTGCGGCAGCATACGCTGAATAAAGTCCCAGACCGCGGCGGCGGTCACCGCTACCTGATCGGCCCGCCCGGCGGTCGGGCGGCCCGCGAGCAGCGTCTCCCACTCGCCGCAGGCGGCCAGCAGCTGGCGGCTGACGCGTTCTACCCACGGCTGATGGCGCTTCTCTTCCGGGCGCAGCCGGTGTTCGTAGACGTACTGCACGGCCTTTTCGCAGGCAACCAGCATCACCCCCAGCAGCTGAAGGTCGGCGGCCCGCGCTGCAGGCTCGGACGGCATCAGCCTGTGCTGCGGCCCGGCAAGCGATTCGAAGTAGTCAATAATCAGCGTCGAGTCCATCAGGCGCGTGCCGTCATCGAGCAGCAGGGTGGGCGCTTTCACCAGCGGATTGAGCGCGGAGAAGGCCTCCATGTCGCTGAACACCGACAGCGGTAAATGTTCAAATTCAACCTCATAGAGCGCAAGCGAGATTGCCGTGCGCCGGACGTACGGCGAGTCGAGCATACCGATAAGCTTCATTCCTGCTCCTTTGCAAAGGGTTATTGGCGTCTTTCAGAAATATTCATTGTGCCTGCATATTATCTCCCCTGAACAGAGCGGAGAGGGCAATAAAACAGCGGCGGTCGGGCGTTTGGCCCTCAAAACAGCGCCATATGCAGCACCCCGCGCAGGGCAATCCCGGCAATGGCGGCAGGAACCACGAAGCGGAACAGGCGCACGAAGCGGGCGCTGACGCCGAGGAAAATACCGATGCCGGGCAGGTCAAAGGTCTGCACCAGCAGCCCCGCCGAGGCGTTAAGCTGCTGAACGGTCACTTTTCCGTGCTGCGCCATTTCCGAAATAATGCCGAAATAGGCGGTGCCGCCCGCCACGCACTTCACCAGCGCCGGCAGGACAAAGTTTTGCGGGATCTGCAGCCACGAGAGCAGGGGCATCAGCAGGCGCTGCAGCATCTCGATAGCGCCCGCCGCCTGCAGCAGCCCGACAATCGTTAAGGAGAGAATCAGCATCGGCACCGCGCCGAGCGCCAGGCGGATGGCATCCGCTCCCGCGCTGTTGATCACCGCGATAAGCCCGCGCCCGCTCTGCTCGTTATCGGGCAGCACTTCGGCGCGGGCGTTTTCGGCGAGGGAGAGCCGGCGCCCGCTGACGTACCAGCAGAACGCCGCCGCGCCCAGGCCGCCGATGATTGAGATAGCGATGGCCGCCGACCAGTGCAGGCCAAAAGGGGTCAGCGGATAGAAAACGTTGCCCTGGCCCATGGCAAACACCATCGCCAGGGTGGCCGCCATCTGGCGGTCGGAGACGCCGCGCTTGTCCATGATAGCCAGCGTGGCGAGCGGGGCGGCGAAGCTGACGAAGTTAATCTGGATCAGCGCAAAGGCGCTCATGCCGGTCAGGCCAAACGGTTTGAGCAGCGGCGCCAGCCAGCGGACGATGGCATCGAGAATGCCGCGGACTTCGAGGTACTTCATCACGATCAGCATCACGACCATGATCGGTAAAAGGGTATAAAGCGCAACGTCGACGGAGGACTTTCCCGCCGACATGATGATGCCAATAACGTCCATGGATAATCACAGTAATCAGGTCAAAGCGTGGCGCCATCATAGCGCTGCCGCCGGCAGCCGCACAATCGGAACTGCGCCTTTACCCGCTAACCAGGCTACACAACGCTTCGCCCGCCGGGGGCGTTAACAGCCGCGCGTGGGGCCAGCCGCCGTCGCCAATGCGCTCGCGCAGGCAGGCGTCGAACAGCCCCAGCACGTGTCTGGCGGCGGGCGATTCGCCCGCCAGCGGCAGGGCAAAGCCGAGGGTACGCGTCAGCGGCGGATCGCCTACCGGCGCGCAGCAGAATGTCCCGCAGGCGCAGGCCTCCTCAATGGCGATGGCGGGAAGCAGGGTCATCCCGGCCCCGGCCAGCACCAGCTGTTTCTGAACGCTGAGGCTATCGGTCTCCGTTACCACCTTCAGCGCCACGTTCTGCCGCCGGGCCGCGCGCTCCGCCAGTCTGCGGATGCCGTGGGGCAGCGGCGGCAGGATCAGCGGCGTTCGCGCCAGCGTCTGCCAGCTTACGCCGCCCGCCGGCAGCGCCGCATTGCCCGGGCCCACCAGCCAGAGAGCCTCCTCCAGGCTGGGGATAAAGCGGTGGTGCTCCTCGTCGTCGGCGTAGACCAGGGCGCAGTCGATGCTGCCCCGGCTCAGCCCTTCGCGCAGGTGGCCCGCGTAGCCGCTGACGATATTCAGACGCAGGGCGGGAAAGGCCGCGGTGACCCGGGCATAGAGCGGCGCCGAGAGCAGGTCGCAGAGGCTGGGCAACATGCCGAGCGTGACGCTGCCGGACACCTGCTGGACGCTGGCGCTTATCTTATACCGGGCCTCGCTCAGCTCATCGAGGATGCGGCGGGCGTGCCCGGCCAGGATCTCGCCCGCCGCGGTAAGGACCATTCCGTGCGGGGAACGGTCAAACAGGCGGGCGCCAAACGCCTCCTCAAGCAGCTTTATCTGGCGCGAGACGGCGGGCTGGACGAGGTGCAGCTGCGCCGAGGCCTTCGTCACGTTTCCGGTGTCGGCGACGGCCAGCAGCGCCTTGAGCATTTTGATGTCCAGAAGCCCCCCTTATACCGATAGCTGATTGCTGCTATGATGTAATTCTATTGTAAATCACATGTTATCGATGGTTATGCTGGCGATCCACAACTGACGGCGAAAGGTATAACCATGATCGCAGAAAACAGAGAGAGGGCGGACTGGCAGCAGGCGGTGTTTGACGCCCTGAAGCAGGGCGGCATTGCGCAAATTGCCTACGTGCCCGATGCCGGGCACAGCAAAGCGATTCTCGCGGCGAAGGCCGATCCCGATATTGCCGATGTGGTGCTGACCACCGAGGAAGAGGGCATCGGCGTGGCGGCGGGGGCCTGGCTCGGGGGGCAGCGCGCGGCGCTGCTGATGCAGAGCAGCGGCGTTGGCAACTGCATAAACATGTTCTCCCTGCTCTCCAACTGCCAGTTTCCGTTCCTGACCCTTATCACCATGCGCGGCGAGTACGCCGAGTTTAACCAGTGGCAGGCGGCGATGGGGCTGAAAACCCAGGCGGCGCTGGAGCTGATGGGCATCACCGTGATGCGCGTCAGCCGTCCGGAGGAGGCGCAGGAGATCGTCAGCGCCGCCGTGGATGCGGTATTTGAGGGCGGGGCGCAGATTGCCGTCCTGCTGTCCCAGAGTCTGATTGGCCGTAAAAAATGGCTGCGCTGAGGGAGGGGAATATGAGCCACATTGACCGCCGGCAATTTGTTGCCGGACTGATTGCGCAGATCCCGGATGCGCTGATCGTCACCGGCCTGGGATCCGCCGCCTATGACGTCTTCGCCGCCGGCGACCGGGATGAGAACTTCTATCTGTGGGGGGCGATGGGCGGTGCCGCCGCCACCGGTCTGGGGCTGGCGCTCGCCCGGCCCGAGCGCAAGGTGGTGGTGGTCACCGGCGACGGCGAAATGCTGATGGGGATTGGTACTCTCGCCACCATCGCCGCCCGGGCGCCGGATAATCTCAGCGTGGTGGTGCTGAATAATGGCCACTTCGGCGAGACCGGGATGCAGCCGAGCCACACCAGCTGCGGCACGCGGCTGGAGAGCGTGGCGCAGGGATTCGGGATTGCCCATACCCTGACGCTGGAGAGCATCGACGGGCTTACGACGCTGGTGGCGCAGATCCAGGCCCGCTCCGGCGCGGTGTTTGCCGATGTGCTGATTGCGGTGGATGAGCCGCCGCGCAGGCTGCCGCCCCGGGACGGCAGCTTTGTGAAAAACCGCTTCCGGCGCGCCCTGGGGCTGAGTCCATTTTAACCGTTCTGCGCGGCCGCCTCCCCGGCGGCCGTCGGCGGTGTTACAGAGTGCACATCTGGCCCCGCCGCCGGCGCGCAGGTGTGCCAGGTTTAGTGCGCATAACAACACCGCGGGGCTGCCTGATGCATTTTGATATTACCGACCTGAAACTTTTTCTCGCCATCAGCGAAGAGGGCAGCCTGACGCGCGGCGCAGAAAAAACGCACCTCTCCGCCGCCTCGGCCAGCGTGCGCATCCGCAATCTTGAAGAGAGCATCAACGCCCGTCTGCTTTACCGCAGCAGCCAGGGCGTGGCGCTGACGCCCGCCGGGGAGACCCTTCGCCACCACGCCCGCCAGCTGCTCAACCAGATGGCGGTGATGCGCAGCGATATGCAGGAGCACGGGAAGGGCATTAAGGGGCTGGTGCGGATCTTTGCCAGCATTACCGCCGTGGCCGAATACCTTCCGCCGCTGCTGAGCCGCTACCTGGCGCAGTACAGCGATGTGGATATCGATCTGCGGGAGTACCCCAGCCCGGAGATCGTGCGCTCGGTGCTGGAGGGGAAGACCGATCTCGGCATTGTCGCCGGCAGCATTACCACCGACAGCCTTGAGCTTCTGCCCTTTCGCACCGACCGGCTGGTGCTGGTGGCGCCGGTCGATCATCCGCTGGCGGAGAGAAAGAGCGTCAGCTTCGCGGAGTCGATGGCGTATGCGCAGATAAGTCTGCCGGAGGGGACCGGCATGTACGAGTTTATCCGCCGCCAGGCCGAGCAGGCCGGCAGCGCGCTCAAGATCCGCATCCAGGTGGGTAACTTCGAAACCTTCTGCAGAATGGTTGAAGCGCAGGTGGGGATCGGCGTGATGCCCTACTCGGCGGCATCGCGGCTGGGGCAGCTGCACCGCTTTGCCATTATCGATCTTAACGACCTCTGGTCCCTGAGAAGGCTCCATCTCTGCGCCCGCCGCTTCGACAGGCTGCCCGGCTACGCCCGGCAGCTGGTGACGCTGCTGATGCCGCCTTCTCAGGGCGCGGGCTACATTCCCGTGTAGTTGGGGCCTTCTCCGCCCTGCGGCGCGGTCCAGGTGATATTTTGCCGGGGATCTTTGATGTCGCAGGTTTTGCAGTGGACGCAGTTCTGGGCATTAATCTGCAGCCGCGGCGCATCGCCCTCGTTCACATACTCGTAGACCCCGGCGGGGCAGTAGCGCGCCTCGGGGCCGGCGTAGGTCTCCAGGTTGACGGCCACCGGAATGGCGCTATCGCTCAGGCGCAGATGGACCGGCTCATCCTCGTCGTGCCAGGTGTTGCTCAGGTAGACCGATGAGGGCAGATCGAAGGTGATTTTACCGTCGGGTTTGTCGTAGATTTTCGCGCTGCAGCGGTCGGCGGGGCGCAGGGTCAGATGATCGGCGACGCTGTTTTTGACCCGCCACGGCGCCTTTTTCACCCCCAGCCTCGGCAGCAGCCAGTGCTCAACGCCGGTCATCACCATCCCCACGGCGCGGCCCTTCTTGAACCAGGGTTTAAAATTGCTGCCCTGTTCCAGCTCCTGCCACAGCCAGCTCTCCTGCAGCCGGGTCTGGTAGGCGCTGAGGCTGTCGTGCTGCCTGCCGCTCTGCAGGGCCTCAAAGACGGTCTCTGCGGCCAGCTCGCCGCTTTTAATCGCCGCGTGGCTGCCCTTGATGCGGCTGGCGTTGAGGGTGCCGCTGTTGCAGCCGATCAAGAGACCGCCGGGAAAGCAGGGCGTCGGCATGGAGGGGATACCGCCGTTGTTGATGGCCCGCGCGCCGTAGCCCAGGCGTTTGCCCTGCGCAATGTGGCGGCGGATGGCGGGATGGGTTTTCCAGCGCTGCATCTCCTGATAGGGGCTGAGCGTCGGGTTAGGGTAGTCCAGGCCGACGACCAGGCCGAGGGCCACTTTGTTATCGTTCAGGTGGTAGAGGAAGCCGCCGCCGAAGGTCTCCTTATCCATCGGCCAGCCCGCCGTATGGATAACCAGCCCCGGCTGGGAACAGGCTGCCGGGACCTCCCACAGCTCTTTAATGCCGAGGCTGAAGCTCTGGGGCGCTTTGCCGTCGTCAAGGTGAAAGCGGGCAATCAGCGCCTTGCCGAGCTGGCCCCGCGCGCCTTCGGCAAACAGCGTATAGCGGGCGCGGATCTCTATCCCGCGCTCGAAATTCTCCTTCGGCGTGCCGTCCCGGTGCAGCCCCATGTCGCCGGTAGCTATCCCAACCACGCTGCCGCTGTCGTCATAGAGCACTTCGGTTGCCGGGAAGCCGGGAAAGATATCGACCCCTGCCGCTTCCGCCTGGCCGGCAAGCCACTTCACCAGATTGCCGAGGCTGATGATGTAGTTGCCGTGATTGCGCAGATTGTCGGGCACCAGCAGGTCCGGCGTGCGCAGCGCCCTGTCGCGGGTGAGAAACAGCACCTCATCCTGCGTTACCGCCTGGGTCAGGGGCGCGCCGCGCGTGCGCCAGTCGGGAATAAGCTCGTCGAGGGCGCGCGGATCCATCACCGCGCCGCTCAGGATATGGGCCCCCGGCTCGGAGCCTTTGTCGATAACCATTACCGACAGGTCGGCCCCGGCCTCGTTGGCCAGCGATTTCAGGCGGATCGCGGCGGCAAGTCCCGCCGGACCGGCGCCAACAATCAGGACATCGCACGCCATCGTTTCTCGCGGCGGCTGTGCTTGCGGGTGTTTCTCGTTCATCTCTTGCTCCCGTACTCTGCGCAAGGTGCGCAGAGGTCAGTTTTGGCTATCGGATATCAGGGCCGGTTTGCGGCTTCTTATTTGCGTCAGATCTTCAACTTTGCCGTCGCCGTCAAGCCAGCCGTGCTTCTGCAGGTTGGGCAGCAGCAGGGCGGCAATCAGCGACAGGCAGGTCATCACCGCCACGTAGATGAAGTAGTTACTCTCAATGCCCTGCGAGCGGGTCCAGAGGGCGACGTACTCCGCCGTGCCGCCGCACAGGGCGTTGCCTACCGCGTAGGGCAGCGACACCCCCAGCGCGCGGATGCCTGCCGGAAAAAGGTCGGCCTTCAGCACGCCGGTGATGGGGGTGTAGAAACTGGCGATCAGCAGCCCGGCGGCCACCAGCAGCAGCGCCGACCAGACGTCCGTCGCGCCGCGCAGGAGGGTCATCAGGGGGATCACAAACAGGGTGGCGAGCACGCCGAAAATGATCATGCTGGTGCGGGAGCCGATGCGGTCTGCCAGGGCGCCGAACAGCGGCTGGACGACCATAAACAGCACCAGCGCCGACGTCATGATCAGGCCAGCGCTCTCCGGCGACATGCCGACGGAGAGCACCAGGTACTTCTGCATATAGCTGGTGAAGGTGTAAAAGTAGAGCGAGCAGCCCATGGTGATGAACAGGGTTACGGTGATGGCGCGCGGATATTTCATCAGCTCGCGCAGGGTCCCCGCTTTGGTGTGGGCGCTTTTTTTCGCCACCAGCGTTTCCGCCATGTGGCGGCGAACGTAGACCACCGCCAGCGCGCTGAAGGCGCCGATGAGAAAGGGGATACGCCAGCCCCAGGCGTGCATCTGTTCGGCGGTCAGCAGCAGCTGCAGGAGCGAGATGGTCAGCAGCGCCAGCAGCTGGCCGGCAATAATGGTCATATACTGGAAGGAGCCGAAGAAGCAGCGGGTGCCCTTGCGCGAGATTTCGCTGATGTAGGTGGCGCCCGTACCGTACTCGGCCCCGACGGAGAGCCCCTGCATCAGCCGCGCCACCAGCAGCAGCGCCGGGGCGGCAACGCCGATACTGGAATACACCGGCATCACGGCGATCAGCAGCGAGCCGCCGCACATCAGAAATACCGACAGGACCATCGCCACCTTGCGTCCCTTATTGTCGGCGATATAGCCAAAGATCCAGCCGCCAATCGGGCGCATAAAAAAGCCGACCGCAAAGATCCCGGCGCTCGCCATCAGCTGGGTCGTCTGATTGCCGTCGGGGAAAAAGAGCGAGGCAAAATAGATGGCGGTATAGGCGTAAATAAAAAAGTCGTACCACTCCACTAAATTACCCGCGCAGGCGCTGATAATAGAGGTGATGCGGTTTTTATTACTCAGGACATGGGTTCCCTCGGGAACGGGCAGTTCTCTGGACATAGGGGATGCTCCACATTAGTCGTCAGGGTAAGATGTTTTTATTTTTTAAGGGTCAGATAATGTTATTTTTTTTCAGCTGGCTAATCTGTTCCGGCGCATAGTGCAGCTCGGCGAGTATTTTTTGCGTATGCTCGCCGAGCGCCGGAACGGCGGTCATTTGCGCATCGTCGGCGCTGGCGATGCCGGGCGGCAGCAGGGCCGGCACCGGGCCTGCCGGGGTATCAATGGTGACCCAGCGCTGGCGCGCCCGTAATTGCGGATGCTGCCACAGGTCTTTTAATTCATTCATTCTGGCATTAGCGATTTGCGCCGCGTCGAGGCGCTGCAAAATATCCGCCGCCGGATAATCGCGAAAGACGGAAATAATAATTTCATTCAGCAGTTCGCGGTTTTTTACCCGCAGCGAGTTGCTGATAAAGCGCGGATCGTCCGCCAGCGCCGGGCGGCGTAATACCGTTGCGCAAAAGCGCTGCCACTCGCGCTCATTTTGCACCCCGAACAGCACCGATTCGCCGTGCTGCGCCGGAAACGGGCCGTAGGGATAGATGGTGGCGTGCGACGCGCCGGTGCGCACCGGCGGCTCGGCGCCGTTAAAGGTGTAGTAGAGCGGGAAGCTCATCCATTCGGCCATGCTCTCCAGCATTGAGATATCAATGCGCTGTCCCCGGCCGGTGCGGCTGCGCAGGTTCAGGGCCGCCAGGATATTGGTCAGGCTGTACATGCCGGCGGCGATATCGGCAATCGAGATCCCGGCTTTGGCGGGCGTATCGGCGCTGCCGGTAACGCTGAGAAAGCCGGATTCGCTCTGGATAAGCAGGTCGTAGGCGCGCTTGTCCCGGTAGGGGCCCGGCGCGGCCGGGCTGTCACCGTAGCCGGAGATATCGCAGACGATAAGCCCGGGATACTGCGCCGACAGGCTCTCCCAGTCCAGCCCCATGCGCGCGGCGGCGCCGGGAGCGAGATTCTGGATAAACACATCGGCGCTGCCGATCAGCCGGTGCAGCACCGCGCTGCCTTCGTCCGACTTCAGATCGAGGGCGATGCTCTCCTTCGAGCGGTTGGTCCAGACGAAGTGGGAGGAGATGCCGTTGACGCGCTCGTCGTACCCGCGAGCAAAGTCGCCGGTGCCGGTACGCTCGACCTTAATGACGCGGGCGCCGAAGTCGGCGAGCTGCCGGGTGCAGAAGGGGGCGGCGATCGCGTGTTCGATAGACACCACGGTGATCCCGGATAGCGGTAGCTGTTTCATGATCTTTCTCCGGCGGTTGCGGTCAGAAGGAGCGCGGCAGTTCCAGCACGTGCTCGGCGATGTAGCTCAGGATCAGGTTGGTGGAGATCGGCGCCACCTGATAGAGGCGGGTTTCGCGGAACTTGCGCTCCACGTCATATTCGGTGGCAAACCCGTAGCCGCCGTGGAACTGTAGGCAGGCGTTGGCCGCTTCCCAGCTGGCTTTGGCGGCCAGATATTTGGCCATATTGGCCTGCGCGCCGCAGTTGAGGTGCTTATCGAAGAGTTCGCAGGCCTTAAAGCGCATCAGGCTTGCGGCTTCCACCTCGATAAAGGCCTCGGCAATCGGGAACTGCACGCCCTGGTTCTGGCCGATGGGGCGGCCAAAGACTTCGCGCTCGGAGACATAGCGGGTCACGCGGTCGAGGAACCAGTAGCCGTCGCCGATGCACTCGGCGGCGATCAGCGTCCGCTCGGCGTTCAGCCCGTCGAGGATATAGCGAAAGCCCATGCCCTCTTCGCCGATCAGGTTCTCTTCCGGGATTTCGAGATTTTCAAAAAACAGCTCGTTGGTTTCGTGGTTCACCATATTGGCGATCGGCCGCACGGTCATGCCGCTCTTCATGGCCTCTTTAATATCGACCATGAAGATGGACATCCCTTCCGACTTGCGCCTGACCTCCGCCAGCGGCGTGGTGCGGGCCAGCAGGATCATCCAGTCCGAGTGCTGAACGCGGGAGATCCACACCTTCTGGCCGTTGATAACGTAGCGTCCCTCTTTTTTGTCCGCGGTGGTTTTGATTTTGGTGGTATCCGTCCCGGTAGTGGGTTCGGTGACGCCCATCGACTGCAGGCGCCATTCGCCGCTGGCGATGCGCGGCAGCCAGAAGGCCTTCTGCTTTTCCGAGCCGTGGCGCAGCAGGGTGTTCATGTTGTACATCTGGCCGTGGCAGGCGCCGGAGTTGCCCCCGGAGCGGTTAATCTCCTCCATGATAATCGACGCTTCCGTGAGCCCCAGCCCCGAGCCGCCGTAGGCTTCCGGGATCAGCGCCGCCAGCCACCCCGCGGCGGTCAGGGCGTCAACAAATGCCTCAGGATAGGCCTTCTCTTCATCAATTTTGCGGTGGTACTCGTCGGGAAACTCGCTGCAAAGCGCGCGAACCGCGTCGCGAATATCCTGGTAGTTATCCTGTTCAATGCTTTTCATCTTTTTTCCTCAGTTAATCTGTACCGTGGCCTTCATCGCCGTCTGGCCGTCGGGGCCGGTGGCCCACAGGGTGGCGGTATCGCCATCAATGCGCCCGTTCAGGCGCACGGGATTGGGGCTGAACAGCGGCGACAGGGCGCGGAACGCCATGCTGCGGATCTCTGCCGCCGGCGCGTGCTGGCGCAGCAGGTCCATCAGCAGGGTGGCGGTCAGCGGACCGTGCACCACCAGGCCGGGGTAGTGCTCTTCCCGGGTGACGTAATCAAGGTCGTAGTGAATGCGATGGGTGTTAAAGGTCAGCGCCGAGTAGCGAAAGAGCAGCCGCGGATCGGGGAGGATCTCGCGGCTGAACTGCGCCTCCGGCAGCGGGGCGCTGGCCCGTCTGGCCGCCGGCGCCCCGGTCACCGCCTCGCGATAGACGATGGTGTGGACCTCAGTGAGCAGATACCGCTCGCCGGTGCGGTAGCGGTGCTCTACCTCGACGAAAACCAGCCGGCCGCTGGCGCCCTCTTTTTCCTCGATGCCCTTCACCTGCGAGGTGCGCTCAACGCTCTCCCCGAGGCGAAGCGGGCTGTGCCAGGTCAGCGTTCCGGCGGCCCACATGCGGCGCGGTAGCGATACCGGCGGCAAGAAGGCCCCTTTCTGCGGATGGCCGTCGGCGGCCAGGGCCGACTGCGGGTCCGCCGGCAGGAAGTAGAGCCAGTGCCACAGCGGCGGCAGCGGCGCGCCGCTGCGCAGATCGTCGCCGCTGCGGTCGAGGGTGGCGGCCAGGCGGCGGGCCGGGCCGGGCACCAGCAGATCGGTCAGGCGCTGCGCTTCGGGCCGCCAGCGGTGAAGATCGGGTGCGTGGATATCGTGTACGTGCATAAAAGGCGCCCTGTGCGGTCAGAGTTTGCGGATAAGTTCGGGAACCGCGTCGAAAACGTCGGCGACGAGGCCGTAATCGGCCACGGAAAAAATGGGCGCATCGGGATCTTTATTGATAGCCACCACCACCCCGGACTCCTTCATGCCCGCCAGATGCTGGATGGCGCCGGAGATGCCGAGGGCAATATAGAGTTTGGGGGCGACGATTTTGCCGGTCTGGCCCACCTGGTAATCGTTGGGGGCGTAGCCGGCATCCACCGCGGCCCGGCTGGCGCCGACCGCGGCGCCGAGCTTATCCGCCAGCCGGTTGACGATCTCGTCGAACGCCTGGGCGCTGCCCAGCGCGCGGCCGCCGGAGACCACGATGCCGGCGGACTGCAGGTCCGGCCGGTCGCTCTGGGTGACCCGGCGGCTGACGAAGGCGGCGGCGGCGGTGCCCTCAACCGCCTCGCAGTGTTCAATCCGGCACGCTTCGCCGCTGTCGGCGGGCGGGAAGGCGGTGGGGCGCACGGTGATCACTTTGATGGCATCGTCGCTGCGCACCGTGGCGATAGCGTTCCCGGCGTAGATGGGCCGCTCAAAGGTGCTGGCATCGACCACTCCGGTGATGTCGCTGACCTGGAATACGTCGAGCTTCGCGGCCACGCGCGGCGCGCAGTTCTTGCCGAAGCTGGTGGCGGGGAAGAGCACCGCCTGATACTGCCCCTCGCGCCGGGCGAGGAAATCGAGCACCTGGCGCTGCATATTTTCCGCCAGCGGCTCGGCAAACTGCGGGCCGCAGGCGACGAAAACCTGCGACACGGGCTGCAGGCGGCTGGCGGCCACCGCCGCCTCTTCTACCTCGGCGCCCACCAGCAGTAGATGCACCTCGCTGCCGATGGCCGCTGCGGCGCTCACGGTATTGAGGGTGGCGGGAAGCAGCGCGCCGCCGCTCAGTTCGGCAATGACTAAACTGGTCATGACTCTCTCCTTAAATCAGCTGTTCGGCGTTTTTGAGTTTGCTTACCAGGGCGTCGACATCGTCCACCATGACCCCGGCGGCGCGGGCGGCGGGCTCATCGACGCGCAGGGTCGTCAGCCGCGAGGTCGTCGCGACGCCGAGGCTTTCAAGGCTGCGGCTCTCCAGCGGCTTCTTCTTCGCCTTCATGATGCTGGGCAGGCTGATGTTGCGCGGCGCGTTGAGCCGCAGATCGGCGGTGATCGCCGCCGGCAGCGTCAGCCGCAGGGTTTCCAGGCCGCCGTCCACTTCGCGGGTAACGGTTACGCTGCCGTCGGCAAGGGTGATTTCGCTGGCGTTGGTGGCCTGGGGAAGATCGCGCAGGGCGGCGAGCATCTGGCCCACCTGGTTGCAGTCGTCGTCGATGGCCTGCTTGCCCAGCAGGATCAGGTCAGGGTTTTCTTCGTCGCACAGGGCGGCCAGCGCTTTGGCCACCGTCAGCGGGGCGAGGGCGGCATCGCTCTGCAGGTGGATGGCCCGGTCGGCCCCCATTGCGAGGGCGGTACGCAGCACGTCGGCGACCCCGGCGCCGCCGGCGGAGACGGCGACAATCTCGCCGATAGCCCCTTTCTCCTTCAGGCGTACGGCCTCTTCGACGGCGATTTCGTCAAACGGATTGATGCTCAGCTTAACGTCCGCGGTATCAACCCCGGAGCGGTCCTGCCTGATGCGGATTTTGACTTTGTGGTCAACGACCTGTTTTACACAGACTAAGGCTTTCATTTCTCTCTCCTGCTGCGGGGCTACGAAAAACGGTGGGCGAGGATGCGCTTTGCTTTCTCAAGCACCGGCTTGTCGACCATCTTCCCGTTATCGCTGACGGCCCCGTAAGATGACTGACTCAGACTCAGAATGTTGTCGGCCCAGGCTATCTCCTCGTCGGAGTAGCCGAAGATGTTATTGACGCAGGGGACCTGCGCCGGATGGATGCAGAGCTTGCCGCCGAAGCCCATTTCGCGGGAGTGGGTGGCGTCGAGCACGGTGCGGTCGGTATTGCGAAACTCGGTGGTGACGCCATCGATGGGGGGCTGCAGTCCGGCCAGGCGCGAGGTGAGCACAATTTCCGTGCGCACGGCAATCAGCACCCGATCGTTATCCGCCATGCCGGTGTCGAGGCTGAAGTCGAGGGTGCCGAACGCCAGCCGCTTTACCCCCGGCGCCTGGCTGATGGCCTGCAGATTCCTGAAGCCGCGGGCGCTTTCGATAATCGGATAGACGCTGGCGCAGCGCCCGGCAACGGCGGCAACCTGCTGCGCGCTTTCGGCCTTCGACAAAAACGCCCCGGTGCAGCGGCCGTCGGCAATCACCTGCAGATCGGCCTCAAACCACTCGCTGCCGGCGGCGTTGATGCGGATAAAAGCGCGGTTGCCCGCCTGCAGATAGCGAAGGGCATTCTCCCGGGCGAGGCGCTTATTTTCCGGCGTAACCGCATCCTCAAGGTCAATGATGATGGCGTCCGACCCGCTGCTTTTCGCTTTCTCAAATCGTTCGCTCCGGTCGCCCGGCACGAATAAAAACGATCGCTCAACGTAATCCATGCTGTTCACTCCTGCGTAGGCATGTGCATCTGATGACTAACAGAAGTATGTGAAAAGCGCTTCGCCATGAATTAGGGATTGCCTAACGCCCGCTTAAGCGAACGTGAATTGTGACGCTGGCCGGAAGGGAGGCCGGCAGCGCATTCAGGGCAGCAGTTATGCGGTTATCAAACTGATTAATAATGACTTTTAAAAAACATTGGTGGAGTGAATGATGAGGGGAATGCTATTGATTATTTGTATATATAATGTTTCATAATTGTGATCTGGCGGCGGGCGGGCCGCCGCCTCGCGGCCCTGGCAATTACCCCTTGTGCCGCCAGTCGCGGTTGCCGACTGCGGCCAGCAGCGCCTGCGGAGTGGGCAGCTCCCGGCGCTGATAGGGGGCCTCCAGCAGCTCCCGCACCCGCAGCCTCAGGGCGCTGACCGCCTCACGCCGCGCCTCATCCTCAACGCGCGCCACCGCCCAGGCAACCTGCGGCGGCACCCGCGCGAAGCCGAGGTAGCCAAGAAACAGCTGCTGCACCGGCCAGAGAACTTTCTCTATCGGCCCGTAGTCGCCCGCTTCGGAAAAGCGCGCCGGCGTGCCGCCGGTGGTCACGCTGACGAGGCTCCGGCGGCCTTTAAACAGGCCGGACTCGAAGCGCATACCGTCGGCGTAGGCCACTCCGTAGGTGGCGACGCGATCGAACCAGCCTTTCAGAATGGCGGGTACGCCGCCCCACCAGAGGGGAAACTGCAGGATCAGCAGATCGGCGCGGCGCAGGCGCGCCTGCTCGCGGGCGATCTCCGGAACAAAGTTATCGCTGAGGGCGGCGCTTTTCTGCTCGCTCTGATAGTGAAACTGCGCCGGCTCCTGCAGCTCGATAAAATCCTGCGGACCGCCGCAGGCGTTAAAGCCCTCGGCGTAGAGGTCGGAAACTTCAATTGTGTGCCCGAGGCTGTTAACCTCTTCAATCACCGCATCCAGCAGGGCGCCGTTGAACGAGCGGCGTGAGGGATGGGCGTAAACAACGAGAACGTGCATGGCGGACTCCGTTATTAACCGTTAAATGGTACAATAATCATTGTACCATTTGGCCTCTTTGTCACTGAGAATTTGCCTGAAGCGATGAAACAACGATTTCACCCCGAGATGTCCGCCGTCACCATCGACATGCTGATGCACGCCCTCTCCGAGCCGGTGCGCCTGAATATCCTGCTGATTCTGGATAAACGCGGCCTGACCGCCTGCGCCGACGTATACGCCGCGCTGGGGATCGGCAAAACCAACGCCTCGCACCACTTTCGCATTCTGCGGGAGAACGGGCTGATCCGGGCAACGATGATTGGCCGGGATCTGCACACCCAGATTCGCCATCAGGAGCTGGAGGCAAAGTTTCCGGGGCTGGTGGGGATGGTGCTCGGCGCGTGGCGGGAGGAGCGCGCGCCCGAAGCCGGGGCGTGACCCGGACGCGGCGGGTTGTCCTGAAATGCGATTTTATCTTCTGACACATCCGGAAAAGCGTAAATTGCGTATAATTTTTATAACATTTATTTAATAACACAGCGTTCACATGCCTGGATTTATCGTAAAACTCCGTTCACTCCCGCAGCTCTTTCACGACATCTTCGACGATTTTCGCACCGGTTTTCGCTCTCCGGCGCGCCTTATCGACTGCGGGGAGTCGGTGCTCGCCGTACTGCTGGCGATTGTTTTTTCCCATCTGCTCCACGTCCAGTACGTGGGCTGGGCGGCCTTCAGCGGCTATATGGTGATGCGCGGCCACGTGCTGGACAGCCTCCAGCGGGGCGGGCTGCGGGTCGCGGGCACCGTTCTCGGCGCGCTGCTCGCCGTGCAGGTCGAAAAGCTGTTTCCCGATATGGTGCTCAGCAGCCTGATACTGGCGGCGATGACCGGCGTGACGCTCTATAACGCGCTGCTGTTTCGCCACAGCTATGCCTGGCTGTTTATGGGGATCACCTTTGCCATGGTGGTGATGGACGGCATTCAGAACGGGGGCAACTTTCAGGCGTATGCCCTTTCGCGCATCGAGGAGGTGGCGGTGGGGACCGTCGCCTGTATCCTGATAAGCGCCCTCTCTACCTGGCTTGTGCGGCCGCGATTTGCGCTGCATTTGCGCGCCGCGCCGGGAAAACCGCTGAGTAAAAGTGAAAAAATCTACTGGCATAAGTCGGCGTTCTGGCACTCGGTGCAGGCCGCTATTGCCATGGCGTTTCTGCCCTTCATCTGGCAGCGGTTTGATATTGTCTCGGTGTCGCAAACCTGTATTACGATTATGGCGGTGATGATGGTGCCTCTTAGCGTTTTCAGCGGCCCGAAGCATCCGACCACCACCAAGATCATTCACCGCTTTATCGGCTGCCTGTCCGGCGCGCTTCTCGGCTTTGTCGCCCTGATCGTCAGCCATCAGCATATCTGGCTGCTAACCCTGCTGCTTGCCGCCGGGGTGGTCATCGGGCGCATTATTGAAAACGGCGCCCTGAAGATAAAATACATTGGTACCCAGTTTACGCTCGCGCTGCTGGTTATCCTCGTGCCGGATCATTACGCGGCCATCAGCGTCGATCCCGGTATTGAGCGCCTGTTGGGCATTCTGTTCGGCATCGTGATTCTGGAGCCGGTGCGCCACGTGCCCTGGCTTTATCACAAAATCGCGGCGCTGTTTGATAAACGATCGGGTGAGAATTCGGCGTAGCGCGCGCCGGGCGGGAAGATGCGGATAGCGCGCGGCCGGCGCCGCGCGCGGTTTTCTACAGCGCCGAGTGGCGGTAGGTGGCATAGGTCGCCTGCCAGTAGGTCTCCTCGATTTGCTGCTGCAGGGCCGCCTCCTCGCGCGGAGGGGCAACCCCTTCCGCCACTGCGGCCCGGGCGACGCTCAGGGCAATGTCCAGGGAGATCTCCCGTATCTGCTCAATGGGCGGCAGCAGGCCGCCTTTTTGATTGTTCATCAGCGGGGAGCGCATCGCCAGGCTGCGGCTGGCGGCGGAGAGCATCCCCTCGGTGACCCGCCTGGCGCGTGCGGCAAGCACGCCCAGTCCGAGACCGGGGAAGATGTAGGCATTGTTGCACTGGGCTATCTCAATAGTGGCCTCGTCGAACTGCACCGGCTCGAAGGGGCTGCCGGTGGCAATCAGCGCCGCGCCGCGGGTCCAGGTAATCAGATCCTTCGGTAGCGCTTCCGCCCGCGAGGTGGGGTTCGACAGCGGCATGACGATCGGCCGCGGGCAGTGGCGGTGCATCTCTTTAATCAGCGCCTCGCTGAACAGGCCCGGCTGGCCCGAAACGCCAATCAGGACCGTGGGGCGCACCTGCTGCACGACGTCCATCAGAGAGGCGGACCCGGCCCCGAGCCCCCATCCGGAGAGGATCTCCCTGCGGGTCGCCAGCCGGCGCTGGAAGTCCAGCAGGTCGGGCGTCTCCTCAGTCAGCAGGCCGTGGCGATCGACCATAAAGATACGATCCCGGGCCTCGCTTTCGCTGAGGCCATCCTCCACCATCAGCGCGATAATTTTCTCGGCGATGCCGCACCCGGCGGAGCCGCCGCCGACGAAGACCACCCGCTGCTCCCGCAGGCGCGATCCGGCGGCATGAACGGCGGCCATCAGGGTCCCGGTGGCGACCGCCGCCGTGCCCTGAATATCATCATTGAAGCAGCAGAGCCGGTCGCGGTAGCGCTCCAGCAGCCTGGTGGCGTTGCGCTGGGCGAAATCTTCGAACTGCAGCAGCACGTCCGGCCAGCGCTGCTTCACCGCCTCAATAAACATATCCATAAACGCCAGATACTCGTCGTCGCTGATGCGCGGGTGGCGCCAGCCCATATACAGCGGATTGTTGAGGTGCTGCGGGTTGTTGGTGCCGACGTCGAGCATAATGGGCAGCGTTGATGCCGGATTGATCCCGCCGCAGGCGGTGTACAGCGACAGCTTGCCGATGGGGATCCCCATGCCGCCGATCCCCTGATCCCCGAGGCCGAGAATCCGCTCTCCGTCGGTCACCACAATGACCCGGATATCGTGGCGGGAGAAGCCTTGCAGCATCTCATCGATGTGAGCGCGGTTTGGCCAGGCGATAAACAGCCCGCGCGCCCGGCGATAGATTTCAGAAAAGTGTTCGCAGGCATCCCCGACGGTTGGCGTATAAATAATGGGTAACGTCTCTTTTAAATGCTCGCGCACCAGCCGATAAAACAGCGTCTCGTTGGTGTCCTGAATATTGCGTAAAAAGACGTGGCGTGAAATATCACGATTAAAATGGCAAAACTGCTGCCAGGCGCGCTGGGTCTGCTCTTCTATGGTTTCAATATTATGTGGCAGCAGCCCGTGTAAGTTCAGGCTGTCGCGTTCACGGTCGGTGAAGGCTAAGCCCTTATTTAATAATGGTGTGTCCAGCAGTACCGGACCATTATAGGGAGTATACAGAACCTCTTGGTGTGACATATGTTACTCCAGGATTAACAGTTGTGGATTAACGCAGGCGTTAATTCACCAGGAAAATAGTCTTTGCCATATGACAGGTGAAAATTTACCGCTATGAGATTAAATAGATCATAATGCCCTCCGTCAGCACGCCGATGGCGGTGCCAATTAAAATGGTCGATGACGCGTTTTCGATATAGGTGTCGCTGCGTAAGGCAAACATCCCTGCGGCGATGGCCGTGGGGGTGGCGCCGATAATTACCGCCTGCTGCAGCAGCGTATGGCTGAGGCCAAAGGCCAGCCCCGCGCAGGCCATGATCGCCGGCTGAAGCAGATTTTTAATGCCGATATTGGTGCAGGTCTGGAGGTTAAGTTTCGGGCTTTCGCCGTAGAACAGCAGGCCGAGAGTGAACAGCGAGAGGCCGCCGGCGACCTTGCCGACCATTTCGATCGGCATACTCAGCAGGTGCGGTATCTTTATCCCCAGCAGGCTCAGTACCACGCCGGTTACCGGGATCCAGACGATGGGATTTTGCACCGATTTGACCAGGTTATGCATAATCATCTGCAGCGGGCTTTGGGTGGAAAAGCGCTCTTCGGGCTCTTTTTCTCCCATGCGAATCAGCACGATGGTCAGCGGGATCATTAAAATGCTGGTGACCAGATTGCCTATCAGCACGCCGAGAAAGCCCTCCGGGCCGATCAGCACCGCCAGGACCGGAGCGCCGAAATAGGCCATATCGGGGAAGGCGCAGACCAGGGACTGAATGGCGCTGGTGCGAATATCGTGCTTAAAGACGTAGCGCGAGAGAAGCAGCGTGAACAGCCAGGCGCCCATCAGGCCAATGACCAGGACGGCCATAAAAGAGATATTCTTTATTTTTTCCGGATCGGTATTCAGGGCGCCAATAAAAAGATGAAAGGGCAGCGCGAATTTTATTACCACGCTGGCGAGGATACTACTATCTTCGCGTCGGATATAACCTAATTTTCCGCTTAGCCAGCCGAGCAGCATAACAAATACCAGCGGAAACAGTGATTGCAGGAGTAATGAAGACATACGCGGTCCTGTAGGGTGAGGGGTTATTGGGTTTTATTTATAAATTAATCTAACCGCTAAAGAATACTCCCGGGGGTGATTGCGATCACATTCACTCCTGTTTAATTAGTTTCTAAATAGTGAATTTAGTTTCTTTCCGTCACGTAACTGAAATAATAATTCACCGGCCCGTTAATAACGCCGATAAATAAATGAGGATGTGCGCGATAAAGATAAAAGGCGGCGCAGGGGCATTTTCGCTAACCGCAAGTGGCCCTGCGCCGGGCGGTGAAAAATGGTGTATCGCGACCTGCGGACGGGGGACTTCACCACTATTTTGTGGAACTGCGTACCAGCGGGCCGGTTGGCGATTTTAGCCACTGCAGATACGTCTCCTCATTGATAAAAATTCCTTTGCCGCGAATGCTGACGACGCCATAAGCATGTCTGAGATAAAAAAGAATGTCCCCCCACTCATGAAATTTAAAGTGTTCGGTGCGGCGAATTTCTTTCGCGGTGGTGCGCTTTTGTTGCGCAATAAAGCGATAGGCTGCTTCGCAGGATTGCTGGAAATTATCCATGATCGTCCTCCTGAATGTGGAGACGTGGTGATAAACCGTCGCGTTACCGGGCGAATCGCCGCTCCAGGGCCTGCAATAGCCTGCCCTGAGAGGGCAATTCGCTCGCCGGTGTTAATAGAATCCGATGATTTTCCACCAGACCAGTCCGGCCGTCATGAATACGGCCTGATTGACCAGGCTGACAATAAAGCCTGTCCGCCACCAGACGGCGGTCGGCACGTAGCCCGCGCCAAACAGTATCGGCCCCCGGGCATGGGTATATTGCGTGAGCGAACAGTACAGGCTGCTGGTAAACGCCAGCATAAACGCCATGGGAACCGGGGGGATGCCGAGGTTGACGCCCACGCTGAGGAACACGGCGTACAGCGCGGCGATTTGCGCGTTGCCGCTGGCAAAGAAGTAGTGGGTATAAAAATAGGCGGCGTTGAGCAGCAGCAGCACCAGGATCCAGCTGGTACCTGCCATTAAATGGCTGATATTGCCGCCGATCAGATCGCCAAACCAGGTAGTGAACCCCAGCCGCTTAAGCTGATTGGCCATCATCAGCAGGGCGGCGAACCAGATAAGCGTGTCCCAGGCGCCTTTTTCACTTTTGATATCCTCCCAGCGCAGAACGCCGCATAACAGCAGTACGGAAAGTCCGACGAAAGAGGCGGTAGTGGCGTCCACCCCCAGCCGGTCGCCAAAAATCCACAGCACCAGCAGCAGGACCACGGTGAGGGCCATCAGCCACTCGCCGCGGGTCATCGGCCCCATCGCTTTTAGATCGGCGGCGGCCAGCCGCGGCGCATCCGGGGTGCGGCGGATTTCAGGGCGCGTCAGCAGCAGCACCAGAGGCGGAACGATAATCAGCGAAATCAGGCAGGGCACTACCGCCGCCAGGAACCAGCTGCCCCAGGTGATGGCGATGCCCGCGTTGGCCGCCAGCTTAACCGCGAGCAGGTTGCCGGTGTAGGCGGTCATAAACATTGCCGCGGTAACATCGTTGACGTTCCCAATGCAGGTCACTAAAAAGGTGCCGATTTTACTGCGCGAGGCGTCGTCCGGGTTGGAGCCAAAATTACGCGCCAGCGAGTCGGCGATGGGATAGATAACGCCCCCGCAGCGGGCGGTGTTGCTGGGCATTGCCGGCGAGAGCACCAGGTCCGCAAAGGCCAGCCCGTAGGCCAGGCCGAGGGTGCGCTTTCCCAGCAGGCGGATCATATGCAGCGCAATGCGCCGGCCAAGTCCGGTTTTTATGAAACCCCTGGCTATCATAAATGCCACAACGATGAGCCAGATTAATGCGCTGTTGAGATCGCTCAGGGCCGTTTGGATCGCGCCGCTGGCGGTGTTGTCGCCGGCGGCGAAGGTCAGCGCAAACAGGGTAATACTGATAATCCCTATCGCCCCGATGGGCAGCACGTTGGCGACGATAGCAACGATAGTGGCCACAAAAAGGACGGCGGTATGCCAGGCGGGGGCGGTTAAGCCGGAGGGGGGATTCAGATGCCAGAGTAAAACGGCAATCGCCGATATAATTAACAATGGTAACCAATTGAGTCCATATGACGTGCGAAATTTCATTTTCTGTTCCTCACCAGAGATATTCTCTGTGCATAAATATTTCAGTTTGCATTAAGTCAGGAGAAACGGCGTAGCCTATTTTAATTTTTTCTCAGGCGGCCGTAATACGTCATTTCACCGGGCGGGCAGGGGGCGGCAGGGGATTAAAATAGCGCGCGGGTAGGGGGTAAAACGTGATCCGGATAACGACTTATAATATTACGAATAAAGGTTCTGAGTTAAGTAACTAAATAAAGTGTTTTGAAATTAACGCTCATTAATCGGGTGACTTTCTGACGATATTAAAGCCTGCGGCAGTTCTCGCCAGCCGTGGATGCTGGCGAGAACTGCCGCAGGCAAAAAATAGGGCGGTGGGCTTAACCGGGGTAAATCCCCCTTTCCTTGCGGGCAAGGGGGAGCCGCTAACGGTTAACCCAGCTGCTGCAGAGTCTGCCGGTAGCGAGGCTCACTGAATTTGTTTTCCCACTTGGCAATCACGATCGGCGCGAGGGTGTTGCCCAGCACGTTGAGAGCGGTATTCGGCATATCCATCAGCCGGTAGACGCCGGCAATAAAGGCGATACCCTCCAGCGGGATCCCCGCACTCGACAGCGTCGCCGAAAGGATAACGAACATAAAGCCCGGTACGCCGGCTGCGCCTTTTGAGGTCACCACCATCGTGACGACCAGCATCATTTGATCGGCGAGGGAGAGGTGAATGCCGTAGATCTGCGCGATAAACAGGGTGCCAATACCGAGGAATAAAGACGCACCGTCAAGATTGAACGAGTATCCGGTCGGGATAACAAATCCGGAAACGGTTTTGTCGACGCCGAATCTCTCCGTTTTCTGAATAAGCTGCGGCAGCACGGACGTTGAGCTGGCGCTGGAGAAGGCGAGGATCAGTTCATCTTTAATAAAACGAATCACCGTGAAGATATTGATCCCCACAAGCCTTGCAATCAGACCGAAAACAATAATGACAAAAAGCAGCGCGGTGATGTAGGTGGTGGCGATGAGTTTAACCAGCGGTAAAAGAGAGACGACGCCAAAATCCGTCACGGTAACGGCGATCATGCCGAAAATGCCGATGGGAGAGTAGGCCATGATCATCGCCGTCACTTTAAACATACCGTCGGCGACGGCTGAAAAGAAATTCACCACGCTGGCTTTCTTTTCTGACGCCAGCGACGAGATACCGATACCGAACATCACCGCAAAGAAGATAACCGGCAGCAGATCTCCTTTCGCCATCGCAGCCACAATATTATCCGGAATAATATTGAGGATGACCTGACCGACGCCGTGGCCGCCGGAGGCCGGGGTCGCAACATTGACCTGATGGCGCACCATTGCCGACATATCCGCACCCGCGCCGGGCTGGACAATATTGCCGACCACCAGGCCGATAATAATCGCGGTCGTGGTCACGCACAGAAAATAGACGATAGTTTTAACGCCCATTCTGCCGACGGCTTTACTGTCCGCATGACCCGCAATGCCCACGACCAGGCAGGAGAAAACAACCGGTATGACGATCATTTTCATCAGCTTGATGAAGATGTCCCCCGCCGGTTTGAATACCTGAGAAACGAACCACTGGCTGTTTTCAGGGTAAATATTCAGCAGATAACCGACGGCAATACCTGCGACTAAACCGATAACAATCTGCCACACTAAGGATATTATGGGTCTGTACATAATTGCTCACCTGGCGCTGGTTAATGGGGCTATTACTGCAGCTGTTTAAGTGCTGACGTGATTCTCCGGCATCCTTCCTCAATGGCTTCGATTGCGCTGGCGAATGAAATTCGCAGGTAAGGCGACAGACCATAGGCTTTGCCTGTGACGGTGGCCACCCCGGCGTCCCGCAGCAGATACTCCACTACGTCATCATCGGAATGCAAAACGCGGCCGTTCGGCTGCGTTTTACCGATCAGGCCGCCGACGTTGATAAACAGATAAAAGGCGCCGGCGGGGGCGGTAAATCTGATGCCCGGTACATCGCTAAGCAGTTCAATAATTTTCTGCCGGCGGGCGGCATAGATACTAAGCATCTCCTTGACCGGGCGCTGATCGCCGGCGAACGCGGCCGCCGCTGCGGCCTGGCTGACGGAGCTGGGGCAGGTGGTGGTCTGCGAGATAAGCTTGGTTATTGCGTCAACCAGCCACCGGGGGCCGGCGGCAAAGCCCAGGCGCCACCCCGTCATGGCATAGCCTTTTGACGCGCCGTTGATGATAAGGATCCTGTCCTTAAGATCGGGCGCAACCGCCGCAAGGGAGGTGTGTTCATACTGGTCATAGACGAAATGCTCGTAAATCTCATCCAGCATGATCAGTACCCCGGGATGCTGGCGAAGAACGGCGGCCAGCGCCGCAAGTTCCGCCGCGGTGTAGACGGCGCCGGTGGGATTGTTGGGATAGTTCAGGACCACCCAGCGCGTTCTGGCGGTAATGCTGTTTGCCAACTGCGCCGGCGTCAGTTTAAAACCGTTAGCTTCATCGCCTTCGACCACAACCGGGCGGGCTTCATTCAGTATCGCCAGGTCCGGATATGAGACCCAGTAAGGGGCGTGAATGATAACTTCATCATCTTTATTCAGCGTGGCGGCAAAGGCATGGAAAATAATGTGCTTGCCGCCGCTTCCGCAGACAATTTCGTTCGGGGCATAGGTCAGGCCGTTATCCCGCGCCAATTTTTCACAGACCGCTTTACGCAGCGCGACCGTGCCGGCGGCGGGGGTGTAATGCGTTTCGCCGTTTTTTAACGCCGCGATGGCCGCCTGAATAATGTGTTCCGGGGTATCGAAGTCCGGCTCGCCGATGGTGAAGTTGACGATATCCTTACCCTCAGCGCGTAACGTTGTGACCAGCTCATTGGCGGCAATGCTCGGAGAGGGCTTAATGGTTTTCAGCCGCTCGGAAATAAAGGTCAAATTCGGCATCTCACAGATATCCTTTTTCACGAAGCAGGGCGGTGTACCAGGTTTGATCCTCGGCGCCGGAGGCGATCATCTCTTTAATCGCATTCTCTTTTTCCGCGTGCCTGGCCGCCAGCGTCAGCAGCTCGTCTTTATATTCATAGGGGAAGCTGACAAGCCCGTCTTCGTCACCAATAATAATATCGCCAGGATTAATAACCTGACCGCCAATGCTCACCGGGACGTTAATTTCGCCGGGGCCGGTTTTAAACGGTCCTTTATGGATAACGCATTTGGCATACAGCGGCGTATCGGCAAAACTTGCCACATCGCGTATTGCGCCATTGACCACGAACCCGACGCAGCCCCGGCGAACGCAATCCAGTTTAATAAGTTCACCGATAATCGCGTTATTCATGTCGCCCTGAGCATCAATGACCAGCACATGCCCTTTTTCAAGCATCGTCATCGCTTTATAAACAAGCAAATTATCGCCGCCGCGAACTTTTACCGTCAGCGCCGTACCAATAAGCTTGCCGGTTTTATTAAACCGCTGCAGCCCGCTGATGCCAATATTTCTGGACATGTTGTCGCTGAGGTGGGGAGTAACAACATCGTAAAAAGAGAGACGTTCATCCTGGGTCAGTGGTTTAATTGACGGATTTATAAAACTGCCTGGCAAAGTCATAGTTAGCCTCGTTGGGAATTCACGGATGTACCTGATAATGGGCTGCCAAAGGATACTATCCGGGCGGAACTCTTTTTTTTAGCGATATTTAGAGATAAAAAATCATGACTTTTTTTCATGAAAAGGCGAGGTTGATTAAAGGGCGTAAAAAGCATTTTTTCTTATTATGGTGTTGATTTATATATTTTATTTTTTAATCGTCGTTAACGATAACCTTTGCTTATCATCACCGTCGAAGGTGGCGCTTATAATGAATAAATATCATCATTTAATTCGTCATGCTGGTTGCCATCTGGCGGGTAGCATATATCGCCGTTATTTTTATTAAAGGCGGAGGGTTGTAGCGTTGCTGTCCGGAACGGCGGGGAGCTCAAGTCGCAAGGTTGTATCACTCAGCAAAAGATGCTTATATCGGCGGAATGATGTCTGACGGGGTTAACGTGTGATTACTTTTAAACAGATGGATGCGCTGATCTGGATTGTTAATCTGGGCAGCTTCGAGGCCGCGGCAGAGAAATTGAATATGACGCAGTCGGCAATTTCCAAGCGCATCCGCGAGCTTGAGGTGTCATTTGATATTGACGTTTTTGATCGCAAGAGCAGAAACGCAAGGTTAACGGAGAAGGGCCGGGAGCTCCTGATGTACTGTCAGGAAATTGTCGAGCGCCGGAATCAGATGCTGGAAAGGGTCAGCGATAAAAAGGTGTTAATCAGCCAGCTCAGAATAGGCGTTACGGAGCTGACGGCGATGACCTGGTTACCTGTTTTGATTGAGAAAATAAGAGATGTGTATCCTAAAATTCAAATTATACCGACGATTGATGACTCCCCGGTGCTTTACGATCAGGTGATTAATGACAAGCTGGATATTATTATCGCGCCTGATATGTACGATGACGTTCGCCTTAACTCCTGCCTTCTGCATAGCGTTGAAAATGTATGGATGTGCTCGACCTCGCTGATCCCGGCGAATGAAAAAATCACTCTTGAAGAGGCCGGTAAATACTCTTTCTTTGTCCAGGGGCCGAAATCAGGAACCGGGCTGATTTTTGAACGGTATTTTACGATGCGGGAGATCAGAGTGAATAAAAATATTGTGTGTAATAACCTCAATGCCCAGATTGGCCTGACGGTGGCGGGGATGGGGATTACCTATCTGCCGCGAAATCCGCTTAAGCCACTATTAGAGGCCGGGGTGTTGCGCGAGCTGGCGTTTAAGCCCCGGCTGCCTCTGATACGTTACAGCGCCATTTATCGCACTGACCGGGAAAAGGGCATTATTCCGCACATGGCGGAAATAGCAAAATCCTGCTGCTGTTTCGATAAGTTCCTGCTGGCGGTGTAGGGCGCGCTGGGCGGGGGCGCCGCAGGCCCGCCGTTACTGCCCGTATTTCACGCTGCGCTGCCCTGATTTAAGATCATCGCGGCCGCGCGTTCACCGATCATGATCGCCGGGGCATTGGTATTCCCGCTGACCAGAGAAGGCATAATCGAGGCATCCGCAACGCGCAGCCGGTTAACACCGTAGACTTTCAGCGTCTGCGGATCGACAACGCTCATCGTATCGGTCCCCATTTTGCAGGTTCCCACCGGGTGAAACACCGTCGCGCAGTGCGCCTGCACATAGCGGTGTAACGCCTCATCCGTCTGCACCTCAGCCCCTGGCAGCATCTCTTTTCCGCGGTAGGGCGCGAACTCCGGCTGGGCCAGGATGCGTCTGGCAAGCTTAATACCCTCCACCAGGACATCGGCATCCCCGCCGTCAGACAGAAAATTAAAGTCCACGACCGCCTCTTTCTGCCGGTTCAGGGTGAGTGAACCGACGGATTTTGGCCGCAGTACGCAGGTGTGGATGGCATACCCGTGGCCCCACTCAAACAGGCGTCCGCAGTGGCTTCGATAGCCCGGTACAAAGTGGAACTGAACGTCAGGAACGTCCGGGCTTAGCGCCGTTGACGCGAACCCGCCGGCTTCGACATAGTTAGTGGTCAGCCAGCCTTTTCTGATAAAGAAATACTTAAGCGGTGATAAAAGGATCGCCTTCCACGCTTTCAGGGAAAAGCCGAGCGTCAGCGGGCTGGGCGATCTGACGGTTACCAGGCCATCGAGATGATCCTGAAGATTCCTGCCAACGCCGGGAAGATTAACCCGCGTCTCGATACCCGCGCGGCCCAGCGCATCTTCGGGTCCAATTCCTGATTTCATCAGAATAAGCGGTGAGTTAATGGCGCCGGCTGAAAGAATGACCTCCCTGCTGGCCTTTAACTCAATGACCTCGCCGCCGGCGTTTTTTTTGATTCTGACGCCGGTGACGCTATTGCCCTCGAGAAGCAACTCGTCCACTTCGCTGTCGGTGATGACGGTAAGGTTGCTGCGCTGGCGGTGCGGATGGAGAAACGCCCGGTAGCTTGACTGGCGCATTCCGTCCTTTTGCGTGACGTTATAAATGCCGACGCCGGTCATTCGCTCACCGTTGAAATCACCGTTTTCCGGCAGCCCGGAACGCTTTCCGGCGTTGATAAATACCTGTGATAGCGGGTTAGGATCCCGGGGCCTGTCCACGAAGAGTTCTCCGCTAACGCCGTGAAACTCGGCCGATTGCGCTAACTGGTTGTTCTCAGAAAAGCGAAACCAGGGCAGGACCGCTTTCCATCCCCATCCTCTGCAACCCGATGCCTCCCAGCGATCGTAATCCGCAGGCAGGCCGCGAATATAAATCATGCTGTTCATGGATGAAGACCCGCCCAGGGCTTTACCCCGGGGGATATGGATCTGGCGTCCCTTCAGGCGCTGCTGGGGAGCAGAGTGGAAGTTCCAGCTGTATTTTTTACTTTTATACAGCGTAATTGTTCCTGCGGGCGTTTGTATGCGCGGGCTCTTATCATGGCTTCCCGCTTCAACTAAGCAAACGTTGACATTATTGTGTTTTGATAAGCGGGCGGCCAGCACGCAGCCCGCCGAGCCTCCGCCAATCACAATATAATCGTAATCCGTGCGTTGATTCATCGTCTTTCCACTTTTATTCAGACACTAAAGGTTGAGCGACAGCGACCTTTTTCCCTAAGAAATAATAAACAGGCGAAACGACAGCCAGGCCGACTATCCAGGAAATATCCGCACCTTCGAGCATTCTGGCGATCGGGCCGGTATAAATAGCCGTAGACATAAAGGGGATTTCTACAATAATGCCGAGGATATAACAAAATATCGCCAGCCAGTTAAAGTATCCGTAGATGCCGCCATCTTTGCGAAAGAAAGAGGCAATATCATAGCTGCCGTGGGCAAGAAGATAATAATCCACTAAATTAATGGCTGTCCACGGCACCAGTACATAAAGCAGAATTAAAATGAAGTTAGTGTAATTGACCAGGAAATTTTCCTGACCATAAATTGCAATGGCGATTTCAATCATTATAGTGATTATTGCGACGATAATACGGTCTCTGGAGAGAGGGGACCATTTAGGGAAGAATGTTTGTCCTACGGTTAACGTGCAAAGCACGCCACAATATAAATTCATCGCATTCGTTGCCGCCATGCCAATGGAAAAGACGACGATGAAAAGCAACGATAAACCGCCCGTCATACTGACGAGGTTGGTAATCAGGTCGCCGTCGACAACCGCAACAGAAACGACGATACCCAGCATCATCGGGAAAAACGATCCAATAACGCAGCCGGCATAGCTGTTCCTGAAGACGCGGCTCTCGCTGATGTCATGAGGCATATATCTTGAGTAATCAGAAACATAAGGTGCGTACGCGAGCTGCCAGAGTGCGGCGACTGAGACGGCGCCAAGAAATCCGCTAAAATTAAAGCCGTTACGCTGCAGAAAGTCAGCGGGTAAACCGTGAACAAACACGACCCAGATAAACACCGCCAGTAAAATGAGGCCGGAGGCCCAGGACATGATTTTGGTATAAGTGTGAATCAGGTTATAGCCAAACGCACAGGCGACCAGGCTGAGCAGCGCCGATACGATAATTCCGGCATCAGTAGATATCGGCTGAAAGATAATATGCAGGGACTGCCCCGCCAGCACCAGGTTTGATGCCAGAAAACCGATATACATTATTACTACCAGCGCCACGATTAATATGGAGCCGTAGGAGCCAAACTGGCCGCGGGTTTGCACCATCTGCGGTACGCCAAGTTGCGGTCCCTGGGCGGAGTGCAGCGCCATAAAAATACCGCCGGCCAGGTTACCGAGCAAAATAGCGCAAGAAGCCCACCAAAATGAGAGATGGAAAATAGTGACCGAAAGCGCCCCGGTTATTACGGTCAGTAACATGATGTTCGAGCCAAACCAGATAGTGAATAAATCCTTTGGCTTACCATGCCGCTCACTGCTGGCAATCGGCTGAATGGTGCTTAGCTCAACAGTGGTGACTGAAGCGCTATTATGCTGATCGTTCTTTCTCATGTTTTCTCTCACCTGAAGAGTCTGCGAAAAGCTGTTATTGGGCGATATTAACCGTACCGGGCAAACATGATGTTGCAGGGATGTTGTAGTTTCGCCTAATGTTGCATAAATGATCACCAGTGAGAAACGACTAAAATTATACAAACGAACGATAAAAAATATCTGCACATAAAAGGGGCTGCCGGGCCCGAAAATAGTGCAGAATATTCATTGATTACCTTTCTGATATTTAACGATTAACGCCACGCCGTGGGTAATAGGCACTTTTATTAAATGGTTATTATTGCGGGGGCGGTGCACGTGCGGCATGCCGGAGATGGCTATTTATCCCTTCCCGGCGGCGGGCGCAGCGCCGTGAAGCGGCGGCAGGCGGATCCCGGGTGAGGTGTGCGGACGCTGACATTGACCCTATACAAGCCCCGATCCGGAAGTTGCCTCGCATTTTGTTTATCCGATCTGCCTTAATCCTTTGAACCGCAAAAACTGTTTTCTATTATCAGCCTTCATTGGTTATGCACGTCGTTCCCACTTGCACAAAATGCTTAATGCGTTGCGAGACACGACTGACGTACCTGGATTATGTCTGTTTTACAGCAACGCCGCCTTCGAAAACGACTGGACCTGTCCTTCGATGATAACGGCTTTATTCACGCTTTAATACGCAAAGGAAATCATCATGAATCTGATGAATAATTGCGCACCTTCTGCCATGGATGTTATATTAAAATATAATATTAGGAGGTGCGCGATGTATACAACTCGCCTGAAAAAGGTTGGCGGATCCATCATGCTGGCGGTTCCTCCCGCCGTGCTGAAAACGCTGGCGCTGACGACGGACAGCGAAGTCGGCATGACCATTAATAATGGTTGCCTGATAATCGAACCGCAGAAACGGCCTCATTATTCGCTTGAGGAGCTGCTGGCGCAGTGCGATCCGCATGCTGAAATGAGCGAAGAGGACCGGGAATGGATTGATGCGCCTGCGGTGGGCAAGGAGATCCTGTAAATGGACAGAGGGGAAATCTGGCTTGTTTCACTGGATCCGATTGCTGGCCACGAGCAAAGTGGAAAACGTCCGGTACTCATCGTATCGAAGGCATCGTTTAACAAGCTGACCCGGCTACCGGTAGTGGTTCCCGTCACCAGCGGCGGAAACTTTGCACGTACGGCAGGTTTCACTGTTTCACTGGAAGAAGCGGGGACCAAAACAATGGGCGTTATTCGCTGCGACCAGCCCAGAACTATCGATATCGCGGCCCGGAACGGCAAGCGTCTGGAACGCATACCGGACGCCGTTGTTAATGAGGTACTTGCCAGGCTGGATGCGATTCTGAGTTAATCATCAGCAGCGTAGAGTAGAAATGCAAAAAGCCCGCCTCAGTTCCCTGAGGCGGGCTTTTTTAAATCTGGCTCCTCTGACTGGACTCGAACCAGTGACATACGGATTAACAGTCCGCCGTTCTACCGACTGAACTACAGAGGAATCGCTTGAACGGGGCGCATAGTAACGGCGCGCCCTGCCGCTGTCAAAGCCTCAATGCGTTCTCTGCGTTCAACTGCTGACTATTTCAGCAAAAGGCGCGCATTCGCGCATAAACGCGCCAGATTGCACCGCATTAGTGCGCGCGCTCCTCGTGGTGGGGCAATAACGTAAAGCTGTGTCAGATTAACGGCGCGGCGGAAATTATTAGAATTCCTTATTTCATGCCGCTTTAAGCCGCGCTTTAGCACATACCTCAAAAGTGGCAAGCATATTGCAATTATTCCGCTAACTCGCTTATTCACTTACCGGCCGTGGCCGTGGCATCAGGAAATGGAGGCAACATGAACTTAAGACGACTGAAATACTTTGTAAAAATCGTCGATATCGGCAGCCTGACTCAGGCTGCCGAAGTGCTGCATATTGCTCAGCCAGCGTTGAGCCAGCAGGTAGCGACCCTCGAAGGGGAGATGGACCAGCAGCTGCTGATCCGCACCAAGCGGGGCGTAACGCCGACCGAAGCAGGCAAAATTCTCTATACCCACGCCCGCACCATCCTTCGCCAGTGCGAGCAGGCCCAGCTGGCGGTGAACAGCATCGGCCAGGTGCTGAGCGGACAGGTCTCTATTGGCCTCGCGCCGGGCACCGCCGCGTCGTCCGTGACCATGCCGCTGCTGCAGGCGGTGCGCAACGAACTGCCGGAAGTGGTGGTTTACCTGCACGAGAGCAGCGGCTCCCAGCTGAACGATAAACTGCTGGGCGGCGAACTGGATATGGCGGTGCTCTACGATCGCTCGCCGGTGGCCGGCATCGCCAGCCAGCAGCTGCTGAAAGAAGATCTCTGGCTGGTGGGCACCCGCGACTGCCCCGGCCAGAGCGTTGACCTGGCGGCGATTGCCGAAATGAATCTGTTTCTGCCCCGCGACTACAGCGCCGTGCGCGCCCGGGTGGATGAGGCCTTCTCCCTGCGCCGCCTGACCGCCAAAATCATCGGCGAAATTGAATCTATCTCTACCCTGACGGCGGCCATCGCCAGCGGCATGGGCGTCACCGTGCTGCCGGAGTCCGCCGCGCGCTCCCTGTGCAGCGCCTCTAACGGCTGGATGGCGCGGATCACCACGCCGTCCATGAGCCTGCCGCTGTCGCTCAATATCTCCGCCCGCCGCCAGCTCACGCCGCAGGCCCACGCGGTGAAAGAGATCCTGATGTCGCTGGTGAGCCGTCCGTCGCTGGAGAATCGCGAGCTGCAGCTGGTAAGCTGAGCGTTATTCCACTATGGAATAAGCTGCTGGTTTTTATTATTTGTTTGCCAGAGCCGCAGAACTTAACAATAGCGTTATGTCTGATGGTCTCTGGAGGGAAAGGTGAATTTCCAGCAGCTTAAAATTATTCGCGAGGCGGCGCGGCAGGATTACAACCTGACCGAAGTCGCTAATATGCTGTACACCTCGCAGTCGGGCGTAAGCCGCCATATCCGCGAGCTGGAGGAGGAGCTCGGGATCGAGATCTTCATCCGCCGCGGCAAGCGCCTGCTCGGCATGACCGAGCCCGGCAAGGCGCTGCTGGTGATTGCCGAGCGCATCCTCAACGAAGCGGGCAACGTGCGCCGTCTCGCCGACCTGTTTACCAACGACGCCAGCGGCGTCCTTACCATCGCCACCACCCACACCCAGGCGCGCTACAGCCTGCCGCCGGTGATCAAGGCCTTCCGCGAGCTGTTCAGGGACGTGCGCCTGGAGCTTATCCAGGGGACGCCGCAGGAGATAGAGGCGCTGCTCCACAACGGCGGCGCCGATATCGGTATCGCCAGCGAGAGGCTAAGCAACGATCCGACCCTGGCGGCGTTCCCCTGGTTCCGCTGGCACCACAGCCTGCTGGTGCCGGAGGGGCATCCGCTGACCCGCGCCGCGCCGCTGACGCTGGAGGCCATCGCCAAATGGCCGCTCATTACCTACCGCCAGGGCATTACCGGCCGCTCGCGCATCGACGAGGCCTTCAGCCGCAAGGGGCTGGAGCCGGATGTGGTGCTGAGCGCCCAGGACTCCGATGTGATTAAAACCTACGTCGAGCTGGGGCTGGGCATTGGCCTGGTGGCCGAGCAGTCGGGAGATGCCCAGGAAGCGGGCAGGCTGACCCGGCTCGATACCCACCATCTGTTTGACGCCAGCACCGTCTGGCTGGGCCTCAAGCGCGGCCAGCTGCAGCGCAACTACGTCTGGCGCTTTATCGAGCTGTGCAACGCCGGGCTGTCGGTGGAGGAGATCAAGCGCCAGGTGATGGAGCCGGAAGAGGTGGCTATCGACTTTCAGATCTGAATTCCACCCCAAAGCGCGCGGGATTATTCGCCTTCTTTTCCGTCGAACCGCTATAGTTAATCCACCATGGTTGCGACAAAGGAAGGAAAGTGATGCGTCATGTCAAGCTGTTCTGTTCACTTTTTGCTGCGCTGGTAAGCGTTAACGCGCACGCCGTCAGCTACCCGCTGCCGCCGGAAGGGAGTCGCCTGGTCGGCAGCGTACAGCACATTACCGTGCCCATTGATAATAAAAAACCCCTCGAGGAGTTTGCCGCGCAGTACGGGCAGGGTCTCAGCAATATGCTGGAGGCCAACCCGGGCGTTGACGTCTATCTGCCCCGCGGCGGCTCCACCCTGACCATTCCCCAGCAGCTGATCCTCCCCGACACCCCCCGGCAGGGCGTGGTAGTCAACGTGGCGGAGATGCGCCTCTACTACTATCCGCCGGGCGGTGCGACCGTTGAGGTGCTGCCTATCGGCATCGGCCAGGCGGGACGAGAAACCCCGCGCAACTGGGTGACCAGCGTCCAGCGCAAGCAGGACGGCCCCACCTGGACGCCGACCGCCAACACCCGCCGCGAATACGCTAAAGAGGGCAAAACCCTGCCGGCGTTCGTGCCCGCCGGGCCGGATAATCCGATGGGGCTGTACGCCATCTACATCGGGCGGCTGTACGCCATCCACGGCACCAACGCCAACTTCGGCATTGGCCTGCGGGTGAGCCAGGGCTGCATTCGCCTGCGCGATGCCGATATCAAGTACCTGTTCGACAATGTGCCGGTCGGCACAAGGGTGCAGATTATCGACCAGCCGGTGAAGTACACCGCCGAGCCGGACGGTTCGCGCTGGCTGGAGGTGCACGAGCCGCTGTCGCGCAACCGGGCGGAGTTTGAGTCGGACCGCAAGGTGCCGCTGCCGATGACCGCCGCGCTGCGCACCTTTACCGACGGCGACAGCCGGGCGGCGGCAGAAATGCAGCGCCGCTCCGGAATGCCGGTGCAGCTCAGCGGCGGCAGCGGAATGCTTACCGCCAGCAACGCCGATTAGCCGCCGGCGGCGTAGAACGCCTTCGCGTCGGCAAAGCAGCGCAGCGCGAGGGACGAGACCGGCGCCTGCTTGCGAATAATCAGCCCGGTTTCGGCGCTCATCTCCGCGCCCTCGATGGGGACGATGGCGAAATGGTCATTCAGCGCCTCCAGGCCGTTGTTGAGCGGCATCACCGCGCAGCAGATGCCGTTCTGCACCGCCTGGAGGATCTGGAACGCCGAGTCGCTCTCCAGCACCCGGTTCGGCGAAACGCCGGCGGCCTTAAAGCGCACGTCCATCGACTCCCGGTAGTGCATCCCTTTACTGAGAAAGCCCAGCGGATAGTCCGCCAGCGCCGCCCAGCTCAGCGCGTCGCGCCCGAGGGTGAAGTGGCGGGTATCGTGCAGCAGGCCCATGCGGGTGCGGGGCAGGGGAATGGCGTCAAAGACGTCGCTGTCGAGGGTGTTGAGATAGCCGATGCCGAGATCGAGCCGGTTGCTGCTGATGCCGTCGAGGATCTGTTCCGAGGACAGCGCGAAGAGGCTGTACTTGAGTTCAGGGTAGTGGCCGGAGAGGTGCTGAATCAGCCGCGTCGGATCGACGCTCGCCAGCGGCACCATCCCCAGGCGCAGCTCGCCCACCACCTGGCCCCGGCACAGCGCCGCCTCCGCCTGCAGGCCGCTGTGGGCCGCCATCAGCGAGTGGGCCCAGGCGAGAATGCGCTCCCCTTCCGGGGTGAAGCCCTCAAAGCGCTGGCCGCGGGCGATCAGCACCAGGCCAAGCTCCTCCTCCAGGCTGCGGATGCGCATCGACAGCGTCGGCTGGGTGATGTTGCACTGCGCCGCGGCCCGGCCAAAGTGGCGGGTCTGGTCGAGGGCGATTAAATACTTAAGCTGCTTGATATCCATGGTGATCCCGGTAACGGGCCGTCGAAAGAGGGCAATAATGCGCGCGGGGGCGCATTATTGCACGGATGTAGCACCTTTGTAACGCGGATGATTACAGCGGACGGATCTCCTTCGAGCGCAGGGTAATACCAACCGGCACCGACTTGTAAGAGGGCGTGCCGCTCTCTTTGTCGGTATAGTCCAGCGGCACCAGCACGTTGGCCTCCGGGTAATAGGCGCCCACCGTGCCCGCCGAAATGTCGTACTCCACGACCGTAATATCGTCGAGGCGCAGATCGCTGCCGGGCAGGGCGGTGTGGAGATCCACCCGGTCGCCGTGCTCCAGCCCCAGCTGCGCCATGTCGCCTTTATTCATAAACAGCACGTCCCTGCGGCCGAAGACGCCGCGATAGCGGTCGTCCAGCGCGTAGATGGTGGTGTTGTACTGGTCGTGGCTGCGCAGGGTCACCAGCCGCAGGGGGTTCTCCCCGACGCCGGGGGCGTTTTCATCCACGCCCTCAAACACCGAGAACATCGCCTTGCCGCTAGCCGTGGGCCACACCCGCTCCGTCGGCGGCAGCGGCATGCGAAAGCCGCCAGGCACCCGGATGCGCGCGTTATAGTCCTCGAAGCCGGGAATAGTCTGCTCGATAAGCTCGCGGATCAGATCGTAGTCGTCCACCAGCGTCTGCCAGTCCACTTTACTGTCGGGTATCGTCGCCAGCGCCATCCCGGCGACGATGGCCGGCTCCGAGCGAAGCTCTTTTGATGCGGGCTTGAGCTTGCCCGACGAGGCGTGGACCATCGACATCGAATCCTCTACCGTCACCGACTGCCTGCCGGTGCGCTGCTCATCCAGCTCGGTGCGCCCGAGGCAGGGGAAGATAAAGGTCTCTTTGCTCACCAGCAGGTGGGTGCGGTTGAGCTTGGTGCCGACGTGGACCCCGAGCTCGAGGGCGCGCATCGCCGGGAAGCCGCGGCGGTGGTCGGGCATGGCGACGGCGAAGTTGCCGCCGAGGCAGATCAGCGCCTTCGCCGTTCCGGCGATCATCGCCTGGGTGGCCTGCACCGCGTCGTGGCCGTGTTTTGCCGGCGGCGTGAAGCCGAACACCTCCTCAAGGCGCTTGAGGAACGGCGCGCCGGGCTTCTCGGTGATGCCGACGGTGCGGTTGCCCTGCACGTTGGAGTGGCCGCGCAGCGGGCAGATCCCGGCGCCGGGCTTGCCGATATTGCCGCGCATCAGCAGCAGGTCGGCAATCAGGCGCACGTTGCGGGTGCCTTTATTGTGCTGGGTGATGCCCATGCCGTAGGTAATGATGGTGGCGTTTGATTTGGCGTAGGCTTCGGCGACGCTCAGCAGCTGCTCGCGGGTGAGGCCCGACTCGCGCTCGATATCCTGCCAGGACGTGGCGGCGATATCGGCGGCAAAGGCGTCGAAGCCCTGAGTGTGTTCAGTCATAAAGTCGCGGTCGAGCACGCCGCCGCGCTCCGCCTCCAGCGCCAGCAGATGCTTCGCAATGCCCTTGAGGGCGGCGGCGTCGCCGCCCGCCCTGACCTGGAAGTAGGTCGAGGCGATATCCGTCGAGCGGTAGGTGGCCATCTCAACCACGTTCTGCGGATCGGCGAAGCGCTCCAGCGCCCGCTCTTTGAGCGGATTGAAGACGATAATCGGCACGCCGCGGCGGGAGAGCTCGTGCAGGGTGCCCATCATCCGCGGGTGGTTGGTACCGGGGTTGTGGCCGATGGAGATCACCAGCTCGGTTTTCTCGAAATCGTCCAGCGAAACGGTGCCCTTGCCGATGCCGATGGAGCGCGGCAGGCCGACGCTGGTCGCCTCATGGCACATGTTGGAGCAGTCGGGAAAGTTGTTGGTGCCGTACTCGCGGGCAAACAGCTGGAACAGGTAGGCGGCCTCGTTGGAGGCGCGTCCGGAGGTGTAGAACTCTACCGAATCCGGCGCCAGATCGCGCAGCACTTCGCCGATGCGGGCGAAGGCCGCCTCCCAGGTGACCGGGCGCAGGGTATCGCTCTCCCGATGATAGGCCAGCGGGGTGGTCAGGCGGCCATAGCCCTCCAGCTCAAAGTCGCTTTTTTCCAGCAGGGAGGTGACCGTATTGCTGGCTAAAAACGCGGGCGTGACGCGTTTGGTGGTCGCTTCCCAGGTGACGGCCTTGGCGCCGTTTTCGCAGAACTGGAAGGTGGACTTGTGCTCTTTATCCGGCCACGCGCAGCCGGGGCAGTCGAAGCCGTCCGGCTGATTGGTGCGCAGCAGCGTCGCCGGGGCTTCGAAGGTATCCATCTGGGTGCGCACCGCGATAGCGGTGGCCTTCAGCGCGCCCCAGCCGCCGGCCGGGCCGCCGTAGTAGCGGATGCCGGGAACGGATCGTCTCGTATTTTTCATTCGTGCTCCTGACCTGCGGTCTTACTTCAATAGATAAAGGCGCTTTATTACCCGGAGGTTTTGCGCGGCGGTGAATGATCGGCAGGCGGCCGCCGCGCAAAAAAGCGCAGGCCCTCCGTCAGAGGGCCTCGTAGAATAATTTAATGAAATTATAACATCGCATTATCATTTTAATAATAAATTGTCTCTATTACCCGGTCAGCGCTATCTATCTCCCCGCCGCGGGGCCGGTAAATATCAGGCGCGCTGCCCGGCGGCTATTTCCGCCGCGGCCCGCCGATACCACTGAATAATATTCCGCAGGTGCGGCCGGCCGTAGCAGGCAATAAAGCGGCGCGTTTCCTGATGGGCGTCGTTTTCCAGCACGCTCAGGCGCTCGCGAATAAAGTCCCCGGTCAGCGTAATGCCGCACTCGCGGGTGATGCAGTCGAACCACTGCGGGTAGGTCTTCGGGATCATAATCCGGCTCCGTGGTGAAAAAGAAAGGCGACGGCCAGCGCCGCCGAGAGCGAACTCAGGGCCTGTCTGGCAACCAGAGAGAGGGCAAAGCGCCAGCCGATTTCGCGGGCGACGGTGTACACGGTGACCAGACAGGCCATCAGCGTTGAGGCAATCCACACCAGCAGCAGGAGCTGCAGGGTCGAGAGCGTCTGCAGCGCCCGGCCGCCGTCCTGATTGAGCACCATCATGCCGTCTTTGCGCAGCAGAGAGAAAATAATCCCCGGCATCAGGTCCGGCGGCAGGTGAACGGCGCCGAGCAGCGGGGCGGCGGCTCCGCTCAGCCAGCGTGTGGCGCCCGCGTAGTCCAGCGCCCCGGCGACGAGGCAGATCAGCAGAAACAGCGGCATCGCCTGCCGCAGAAACTGGCGCAGGGTATTTCTCAACAGCCGGCCGACGCTGCGCCAGCGCGGCCGCTGCAGCCAGGTCAGCTCCGCCACCCGGGCGCTTTCGTCCGCCGACAGCGCCCGGTGCCACAGGCGGGTGTGCAGCGCGCCGGTGATAAACAGCAGCAGCAGCCAGGGGGCGAACAGCCACGGCTGGTGGGCCGAGTTGAACAAGGAGAGAGTCGCCCCGGTCTGGTAGCTGCAGGCGGAGCCGAAGCTGATCAGGCTGACGCAGGCTTTCCGCGAGCAGCGGGAGCAGGCGCGGCTCTGGAACACCGCCACCGCGTTGCAGCCGAAGCCGCTCAGCGCCGGGATCAGATCCTGGCCGCTGAGGCCCACCCGCCGCAGCCACGGATCGAGCGCGGCGGTGATCCGCGCCTTCAGCCCGCTCTCTTCGGTGGCGGCAATTGAGACGCCCACCAGCAGCACTACCGGAAAGGCCCAGATAAACGAATAGATCCCGAGGCTGAACAGGCCGTAGCTGCCGGTGAGCAGGTTCTGCAGCAGCGGCGGGAAGTGGGCCGTCAGCGCGGCGAGCGGGCCGATGATCAGCGCATCGGCCACCGGCTGCAGCAGGTCGGAAAGCAGCCAGGCGAGCCATACCGGAATGGCGAACAGCAAAAACAGGCAGGCGACGGCGGCGGGCCTGCCGAGGTAAGGCCGCTCGAACAGGGTCAGCGGCGGGGCCTCGGCCACAATATTGACCACCGGGATCGCCTGCGGGGCGCGCGGCGGTGAAGCGGGCTGGCCGAGCAGAGAGAGGATCTCCCCGCGCACGCCGCCGTCCGCCTCGCGGGCGTTGACCGCCAGCACCGCCGCGCCGGAGGCGGCGGCAATCCTGTCTATCGCCGCCTCCAGCCCGGCCTTCACCTTGTCGGCGAAGGTCAGCAGCACCAGCAGCCGCCCCGGCCGCGCGGGGAGCAGGTCGCGCAGCGCCTCCCACTCCTCGCCGGCGTGGGTGGCGCGCAGGATCATCACGATGCCGTCGCGCCCGTCGAGGGCGTCCAGCGCCAGGCGGGTAGTTTCGCTGTCGCTGCGCACCCGGATGCCGGGCGTGTCCACCAGTCCGGCGTCGATATCGGCAATCCGGCCCTCGCGGCAGACCACCGTCGAGCCGCGAAAGTTGCGCTCGTCGCTGGCGCCGCTGGCGGTCAGCAGATTGAACAGCGTCGATTTTCCGGCGCTCTCCATGCCCATCAGTACAAAAGAGGACATCGCGATACCTCAGCAGCCTCCGCCGACGTCGGGGCAGCATACCGCGTCCGGCACGTCGGCCCAGGGCGCCAGCAGCCCTTCAACCGGCAGGCCGAGGTGGCGCGATATCGCCGCCGCCACCAGCGGAAAGCGCTGGCGAAACTTGTAGATAAAGCAGTAGATGTTCTGCGCCTGGCGGACGTGCGGGCCCACCAGATAGAGGCCGGGGAACAGCGTCGAGCCGTCCTCCGGCGTCAGCCGCGGATAGCCGTCCTCGCTCCACGCGAAGAACGGCGCGATCTGCGTCGCGCCGCCGCCGCAGCGAAAGCCGGTGGCCAGCACCGGCGGGTGGTCCGCGCGCCACGCCCGGCCGTCCCGGGCGCGCACCAGATAGCCCACCTCCGGCGCTTTAAGGCGGCTGACGCCGCAGACATCGGCATCCTCGTACACCTCGAGGCGGGGATTGTTCATCGCCTTCGCCAGCCGCTCGCGGCTGTACGGCGACAGCGAAATGCTCGGATCGCTGATGTGATTGGTTGACCAGGGCGCTGAGCGGGTGAGCATTTTCACCGCGGCGCCCCCCTCCAGCAGGTTGACCGCCGCATCGACGGCGCTTTCGTAGCCGCCGATCACCACGTGGGCATCCGGCTCAAGCTCCCGCCAGCTGCCGATATCGGCATAGTGGCGGCAGAGGCTGGCCCCGGGAAAGCCCTCCCGGTCCGGAAACTGAAATTCGCCGGTGGCCCATACCAGGGCTTTTGTCTCCAGCCGCTGGCCGCTGTCGGTGGTCAGCAGATAGTTGCCGGAGGCCAGCAGGGCCACCTTAACGATTTTGGCCGGGGCCAGCACCGGGATGCGATACTCCTCCAGCACCGCGCGCAGGTAGCCGGCGTAGCGCTCGCCGCCGGGATGCTCCTCGCCGCTGAACAGCGCCGGCGAGCTGTCCGGCGTCACGGCATTGAGGTCAATCTGCCCGAAAGGATTGGAGAAAAACGACGGGGTGATAAAGCGCGTTTCGGCGGGCCAGCGGCGGAAAGAGGCGCCGACCTCGTGGCTATCGACCACCAGCAGATCCTGCACGGCGCTGCGCCGCAGCATGGCGGCAGCGCCCACGCCGGCGGGGCCGGCGCCAACAATAATGACTTCTCGGGTAGGGTTCATAGATTCCTCACTTTTGTATTATGTTATAATATAACAATCACAAAAGGGAAGGCGTTTACCCCGACGAAAGGTGCGGCAGAGGTTCAGGAAATTTGAAGCATTGCGTTAAATAAATGATATTTATTCTCATTCATAAAGCTGTATGGTGGTAATCACGCGCGGCAGGTGACGCCTGTCCACTGTTTTCAGCACAGGAAGATTTGCTATGAAAAAGATTGGTTTTCTCTCCTTCGGCCACTGAACCCCTTCGCAGCAATCGGGCACCCGCTCGGCGGCCGACGCGCTGCTGCAGTCTATCGACCTGGCGGTCGCCGCCGAAGAGCTGGGCGCGGACGGCGCCTATTTCCGCGTGCACCACTTTGCCCGCCAGCTGGCTTCGCCGTTTCCGCTGCTGGCGGCCATCGGCGCCAAAACCAGCAGGATTGAGATAGGCACTGGCGTCATCGATATGCGCTATGAAAACCCGCTCTACATGGCGGAGACCGCAGGCGCTGCGGACCTCATCGCCGGCGGCCGTCTGCAGCTGGGGATCAGCCGCGGCTCCCCGGAGCAGGTGATCGACGGCTGGCGCTACTTCGGCATCGAGCCGCAGGCAGGCGAGAACGACACTGAAATGGCGCGCAGAAATACCGTGGCGCTGCTGGAGGTGCTGCGCGGCGAGGGCTTCGCCACGCCGAACCCGCAGCCGATGTTCCCTAATCCGCCGGGGCTGCTGCGCGTAGAGTCTTACTCCGCGGGCCTGCGCGAGCGCATCTGGTGGGGCGCTATCTCCGATGCCACCGCCGTGTGGGCGGCAAAGCTCGGCATGAACCTGCAAAGTTCGACCCTGAAGAGCGACGAAACCGGCGAGCCGTTCCACGTCCAGCAGGCGAAGCAGATCCGCGCCTACCGCGCCGCCTGGGCCGAGGCGGGGCACAGCTTCACGCCGCGCGTGTCGGTGAGCCGCAGCATCTTCGCCCTGATGAACGACCGTGACCGCTACTACTTCGGCGGCAGCGGCGACTCCACGGATCAGGTGGGCAATATCGAGCCGCAGACCCGGGCGATCTTCGGGCGCAGCTACGCGGCGGAGCCGGACAAACTGATTGCACAGCTTAAGCAGGATGAGGCCATCGCCGAGGCGGATACGCTGCTGCTGACCGTGCCGAACCAGCTCGGCGTCGAGTATAACGTCCACGTTATCGAGTCGATTCTTAAGCACGTGGCCCCGGCGATGGGCTGGCGCGAGTAATCTGTCCGGCGCGCGGCTTGTTATTTATCCCGAATGCTCGCAGGATGGGGTAAATCACAGGAGAAAAGCGCAATGAGTTCAGAGAGTCACGAACGTATCCTTCCCGCCGGTGAGTTACATCAGTTTGTCGTCCGCCTCTGGCGCTGCGCGGGCAGCGCCGAGGCGGAGGCCCGCCTGATTGCCGACCACCTGGTCTCGGCCAACCTTGCCGGCCACGACTCCCACGGCGTCGGCATGATCCCCACCTATATCCGCTCTATCGCCGGCGGCCATCTGCAGATAAACCAGCACGCCCGGCTGACCAAAGACGCCGGGGCGGTGCTCACCTTCGACGGCCAGAAGGCCTTCGGTCAGGTGGCGGCCCGCGAGGCGATTGACGCCGGTATCGAACGCGCGCAGCGGCTCGGGCTGGCGGCGGTGGGGCTGCATAATTCGCACCATATCGGGCGCATCGGCTTCTGGGCCGAAGCCTGCGCCCGCGCCGGGCTGGTCTCGTTTCACTTCGTCAACGTCACCGGCGATCCGATGGTCGCCCCCTTCGGCGGCAGCGACCGCCGCTTCGGCACCAACCCGTTCTGCGCCATCTTCCCGCGCCCGGGCCGGGCGCCGCTGCTGCTGGATTTCGCCACCAGCGCCATCGCCTTCGGCAAAACCCGCGTGGCCTGGCATAAGGGCGTGCCGGTGCAGGATAACGCCCTGATCGACGCCGCCGGGCAGGCGACTAACGATCCGGCGGTAATGCACGAAGCGCCCTACGGCTCGCTGCTGCCCTTCGGCCTGCACAAGGGCTATGCCCTGGCGGCGATGTGCGAAATTCTCGGCGGCGCGCTCTCCGGCGGTCGGACCACATATACGGAAACGCTGCAGACCAGCCACGATGCTATCTTCAACTGCATGACCACCATCATCCTCGACCCGCAGGCCTTCGATGCGCCGCAGATGCAGGCCGAAGCCGAAGCCTTCGTCGAGTGGGTAAAAGCCTCCCCGCAGAGCGGCGATGCCGCCATTCAGGTTCCCGGCGAGTGGGAAGAGAGCAACCGCCGCCACCGGGAGCGGAACGGTATTGCCATCGACCGCAGCAGCTGGAACGAAATTCTCAATGCCGCGCTGGAGGCGGGCGTTCCCGCCGACGAACTCGCGCGCTATCGCTAACAGAATCATTCAACAGGAGAAAAACGCATGAATAAACGTCCTCTTGGCAGCACCGACTTTTCCATCGCCCCGCTGGTCTTCGGCGGCAACGTCTTCGGCTGGACCATCGACGAGAAAACCAGCTTCAGCGTGATTGACGCTTTCCTCGACAGCGGCTTTGACGCCATCGACACTGCCGACGTTTACTCCCTGTGGGCGCCGGGCAATAAGGGCGGCGAATCGGAAACCATTATCGGCAACTGGCTGAAGGCCAACCCGGGCCGCCGCGACGACTTTAAGCTGTTCACCAAAGTCGGCGCCGACCTCGGCGTGCCCGGCCACAAGGGCCTGTCGAAGAAGTGGATCGAGCGGGCGGTAGAGGACTCCCTGCGCCGCCTGAACACCGACTATATCGATCTCTATTTCTCCCACTGGCCGGATCCTGAAACCCCGTACGAAGAGACGCTGGAAGCCTACCAGACGCTGCTGAAGGCCGGTAAAATCCGCGCCATCGGCGCCTCGAACCTCGACGCCGCCCAGCTCGCCGATTCGCTGGCGGCGGCGAAACAGCGCGGCCTGCCCGCCTATCAGGTACTGCAGCCGGAGTACAACCTCTACGACCGCTGGAGTTTCGAAGGCCCGCTCTGCGACCTGTGCGTGGAGAATAATATCGGCGTCGTCACCTACTACAGCCTTGCCTCCGGCTTCCTCGCCGGCAAGTACCGCACCAAAGACGACCTGGCCCAGAGCAAGCGCGGCGAGGGCATTGCCAAATACCTGACTCCGCGCGGGGAGCGCATCGTCGATGCCCTGCGCGCGGTGGCCGACCAGCAGCAGGCGACACCGGCTGAGGTCGCTCTGGCGTGGCTTATCGGCCGCCGGGGCGTCACCGCGCCGATCGCCAGCGCTACCAGCGTGGCCCAGGTGGAGAGTTTTGCGAAGGCGGCGGCGCTGACCCTGAGCGCGGAGGAGTTTGCGGCGCTGGAGAGGGCGAGCGCGGAGTAGCCCTCAGAAAGTAAAAAGCGGCCCCGGCGAGTTTGCCGGGGCCGCTTTTTTTTTAAAGGCGATGCTACTTGAGGAAGTTGTCCCGCAGTAGCGAGACCACCTCGCTGCCGCGGCCGTTCATCACCGCCTTAAGGCCGAACAGCGCCGTTGAGGCGACTTCGCCCGCCGTGATCTTCGGCGGCATCACCAGCTCTACCCGGTTCACCTTCACGTCGAGCAGCGCCGGGCCGTCGGCGGCCAGCCAGCTGGTCATCGCCGCTTCCAGATCGTCGGCGCTCTCCACCTTCCAGCTCGCCAGCCCGCAGACGGACGCCAGCTGCGCGAAGTCGGGATTTTTCAGCCCGGTAAAGGCATCAAGCAGCCCCTCGACCCGCTGCTCCATCTCGACGAAGCCGAGGCTGCCGTTGTTGAAAATCAGCAGCTTCACCGGCAGCTTTTCCTGCACCAGGGTCAGCAGATCGCCCATCAGCATGGTCATCCCGCCGTCGCCGCACAGGGCAATCGTCTGGCGCTGCGGATAGGCCGCCGCCAGCCCCATCGCCTGCGGATAGGCGTTGGCCATGGTGCCGTGCAGGAGGCTGGTGAGGAAGCGGCGCTGGCCGTTGGCGGTCAGGTGGCGCAGAAGCCATACCATCGGCGAGCCGCCGTCGGCGGTAAACAGCGCGTCCGGGGCGGCCAGGCGGTCGAGCATCTGGGTGACGGTCTGGGGATGGATCAGGGCCGGATCGCGGCCTTCGCCGGATTTTGCGTAGCCCTCTTTGTCCTCCTCCCACATTTTGAGCGCCTTATCCAGATGGCCGCGGTCCTGGCGCGGCGTCAGGGCGGGGAGCAGCGCCGCGATGGTATCGCCGACGTCGCCGGCCAGCCCGAGGGCAACGGGCGCCCGGCGGCCGAGATGGGCGGGGTCGCGGTCGATCTGCACCACCCGTTTGCCCTCGGGGTAGAACTGCGTCCAGGCGAAGTCGGTGCCGAGGCAGAGCATGACGTCGGCGGCGTCAATGGCCTCCATGCCGGCGCGGTTGCCGATTATGCCGGTCATCCCGACGTTGTAGGGGTTATCCGGCTCGATAAACTCCTTGGCGCGGGTGGTATGCACCACCGGCGCCTGCAGGGTTTCGGCCAGCTTCACCACCTCGTCGTGGGCGCGGCGCGCGCCGATCCCGGCGTATATCGTCACCGTCCCGGCCTCGTTGAGCACCTTCGCCAGTTCGGCCAGCTCCGCATCGCAGGGGCGCATCACCGGCGACGGGCGGTGTACGGCCCAGTGAAGCTTGTCGTCTGATTTTTCGGTAAACATGTCGCCGTTAACGATAACCACCGCCACGCCGCGCTTATTGATCGCCGCCTGGGCGGCGAGGGCGACGATCCGCCGGGCCTGGTCCGGATGGCTGATGTATTCGCAGAACACGCTGGTCTGCTCGTAGACCTTGCGCTGATCCACCTCCTGGGGAAAGCGCAGCCCGACCTCGGTGCGCGCCACATCGGAGGCTATCAGCACCACCGGCGCGCCGTTGCGGTGGGATTCGAAGATACCGTTGACGAAGTGTAGGCTCCCCGGCCCGCAGGTGCCGGCGCACACCGCCAGCTCGCCGGTCATGTAGGCCTCGCCGCCGGCGGCCATCGCGCCCGCCTCCTCGTGGCGAACGTGGATCCAGCGCAGGTCCGACTGGCGAACGGCGTCGGTAAAGTGGTTGATGGTATCCCCGACAATGCCCCAGCAGCGCCGGGCTCCGGCATCGACCAGCGTATCAACGACAATCTCTGCAACGGTTTTTGACATGATTTTCTCCGTAGATGTTTTTCACCGTATGCGGTGGGGGGAGAAGCGGGGCGCTTGCCTCGTTGATCCCGTCCCTGGCGGCGGCACCGCGGCGTCGCGATACGGCATGGTGTGTTAACAACAAGTAATACAGGGATTAACCGTAGGATACGCGCCGGGGAGGCGATTGGCATAAAGAGGGAAACAGGGAAAATTCAGATGTTTCGGAAAGGTGGGGGAAATGATGGGCACTGGTATCTAAAATTGATATTTCACGCCGCCGTCGCGGGTGCGCCAGATCGTCATCAGGATATTTTTGTCGATGCAGTTCTTTGGCGGCTCAATATCGGAGAAGCAAAGCCTGTCTTCCTTACCCTCGACCCGATAACCGTTGCCGAAGGCGTAGATGGCAATCAGAAAGGGAGATTTGTCGCCGGTGGGGATATTATATTTTTCCAGCACGCTGCGCTGGTTTTTCTGCCACCAGTCGATTTTTTCTGCCTTGGTTAACGGGAGTTTATTGACAATGATTTGCGCGGTGCTGCTGTCATAATGGGCATCAATGATGGAAACGTTATGCTTTCCGGTAAGTCGATAAGATAAGGTGCATGACAGGATGATGAATATAAAAACGATTAATTTACGCATGTTGGTTCCTTACCCTGCGTTTCGCCGGTCACTACCGGGCCGCCCGGATAGCCCCAACCCCCTGCCATGATATAGATGATTTCTAACCACCCAACGATGACGAGCAAGTATTAAATCTACTCAATTCTCTATTGTAATACCAGTATGTCTGATTAAGGATATTTACAGTTAGTAAGGAAAAGATTAGTTTTTATTAAATTAATCAAATGGAAAAGGCCTCAGGATGAGTACAAGAGATGATATTATTGATGGCAGAAATTCACATGTTAAGTACGGGCTTATTTATACTGAGGTCCTTGGATGGATTGATCTCGGACATGCTCAGGGTACCGACATAAGAAAGCTACTGATGGATATTGATGCTGGAGAATCGTCAGGCTCTGGTCGTTATGATGTGACTTATTCCCAATCGATGGTCGACCCAACCAGGACCTTGAAAATGGGGAAATTTATTAAATGGCGTATCAAGCGCGGCCGTTCATACAACGAACGCAGAAGCATTGCTCTGGCGATGATGATGTCGCTCGCGCTGAAGTTTGAAGGATTACAGGCGTCTTTTCCCATTAATCTGGTGACTGACAGTGGCTTTAGCGGGGAGGATTTGGTATCAGATCTGCTAGGTTTTTACCGCGTGGTAAGCATCTCCAATCCATTTGAACTTCTTCGCCCAGTCAGCAAACAGGAGGCGCTTAAAAGATGGGACTTTTACGGAAAACTGGGCTCATGGAAAAATGCATCATTTTCACCTATATTATTTCCCGATCCTGAGAAATTTCCACATGCCAGACCCCGAAAAAGTCATCTACCGAATTTTATGACGACCATAAGACCCTGGAGTGATTTTCGTTCAGGCATAGTGGGTATTGCCAGCAAAGAGGGTTCATTTATCGATACGGCTAAAGGGGGTAGGTTGCCCTATGCGTAAGTCACTTATGCTACTCGGAGGTGTAGTAATCGTTCTTTTTGTAACTGTTATCTACGCCTGGTCCTGGATTAAAATGGAGTTCGCCGGGAGCGCTCATTACACCGAGTCAGATAAGCGTGAGTATAATTTTTATACTCCTGACGTGCTAAAAAAAATACCGAGGATAACTCCCAGGTATTCCTTTGATTTCGCAAACATAACCGGGCCGGCAGCGCATGTTCACTCGGTCAAGTTCTATGGCTCACTGGATACAGGTAAAATAGAAGGCTATCTGTCCGGCGTTGGATACAGGCGGTATAAGTGTGACTTTGATACGACGTGTTGGCGCAAAAACGATCCTAAGGAATCTATCTATATAGATGCCTTAACAGGTGAGGAAACGGTAATTGTACAGGTTGTCTATCATTTCTGATTTTCTGAATTGTATATGGTTTAACGCATTTTCTCTTGAACTAACGCTCTGACTGACAGGCACCATGAGTATGCGATGAGCCTGAAAGACGGAGTTCTCCGGCGGCAGTGGTGATGCCGAAGCGTTATGCAAGCACCGGGGCGCTGCGAGATTGAGGCGAATGCCGTTGACGTGATTTCTTACTTATCGTTGCTGGTTTAGTCATGTGAATCACTTCCGGCTGCAAATTTATTCACTTAGTTGTGTGCCTACTGTTCTCGGTCAGGATCGGGCCAGGCACTATATTAAATACAATGATAAGAGTGTCTGGCTTCATTTAATTCAGCACGTAACAGCGTTTCAAACGCATTACGCGCGTAATGAGATTCTATTATACTATTTCTTATAAAGTAATTTTGCACGGGGAGTAATTCGCTAAATGTGTATCCGCTGATATTACTCGCTCCTTTGAACTGCTCAAAAAAGCCAGCAGGTACCAGCGAAACACCCGATCCACAACTAACGCACCCAAGGATCGTTCCGTAACTTGCAATGTCGATGATATCGAACGTGACCTGATGCTGATTCATCCAATGCTCCAGAGCCTGTCGATAAGGGCATCCATGAGGCCACATATAAATGCTTTTGCCTTTCAGGTCCTGAGGGGACGATATCTTTCCCGCATAAGGAGATGCAATCAATACCAGTGATTCTTTATGAACATTCACATAAGTGATATTGGGGTGGTCATTCTTTGTCGCAATGACAGCGCCATCAAGTTTATGATCGGCAACATCAATGACTAACTGTTGCCAGGTTCCGGTAGAGAACTCTACCCGGACTGCGGGATAGTTCTGGTGGAATTTTGAGAGAACCATTGGTAGCCGTCCCGTTGCAGCAGATTCAATGGCCCCGATCCGCAATATCCCCGCAGGTTCTGACGAGGGTTCGAGCGCTCTGCGGGCCTCCTGGCAGTAAGACAGAATTTTGCTGGCGTATTCCAGCAGTATTTTCCCCGAAGGCGTGATGATAAGTCCGCGACCTTTGCGGATGAAAAGAGAAACACCCATCTCCGCTTCCAGAAGCTTGATTCTGTTTGTAATATTTGAGGGAACGCAGTGCAGTATTTCAGATGCTCTGGCGATGCTGCCCTGTTCGGCGACTGTTTTAAACATTCTCAGCTGAGATAAATCCATCCCTACATACCTCATTAAAAGTGAATAATTAACTCACTATAAGTCAGTTGAAGTGTATCAATCAATCATCCTAGAATCACCTGAATAAAGTGGAGTTAGAAATCACTTTGTAAAATAACGTGATGGAACTAGAAAGTAGTTCATATTCATCCACTTACCAATGAATATCAGGAGCATTTAAATACTTTAAGCCTGTGGATAACAGAGGTGAACTTATGACTTCATTATCATTGCAATACTATGATGGCATATCGAAAAAAACTCCTCTATGCTGGAGCTGGGAGAGGAATTCATCTATGGTTTGCCTAAACATATCTCAATGTCGAAAATCCCGAGCCGTTGGTTAGCAGGAGATGTTCGCAGAGCAGCCATTCCAGCCCATATTGATCATGTTAAAGATATTCAGGATATGATGTATGAGGTTCTTTATCATGAGATAACACAAGAGGCTCAGGCATATACAGAAGGGGCCTTTTTTGCTTTTTTGAACAAAGAGAAAGTTGATTTTGGAGTCCTCAGTTTCTTCAATGGCTGGAATGAAACGCATAAAACAACGAGTTTGGTATCCGGGAAAATAATTATGCGCCTGTCCGCTGATAGTCTTCATCTTTCACGTGAAAAACATGATATCTATCATAAGGTGCTGGCTCATATGCATGAAGTTACAAAAGATGACTTTGGTCTTGGGCAAAAAGGGCATGATGGAATGTATCAATATATGACAGGTGCGTTCGGGGCTTCCGCGTGTGTTGATGAACAATATAAAATTAATGCATGTAATGAATTTTCTGATTTTCTCTATAACATAGGCATTGCAAAATATAGGTCTGCAATGAGTTCAACTGAACACTTGCAGTCGATTATGGATGCTATAATGGTATCTGTTGCTTCTGAGCTTTGGAACGGACGCGAATACAATTTTATTGCCCAGTTTATAGAGAGGAAACTATTATCCTTTAATCCGTTACTTGACGAGGATGCTAAAACTTTGCGTAACGCTAAAGGCTACGTCATGGGTCATGCCGGTGAGGTTGAAAGCAGGCATGGTTTGCATGCGCTGGCCGCAGTACAGGCTTTTGGTCGTATAGCTGAACTATCATTCGACATAGAGCGACTTAAAAATATTATGCTCGATTATAACCGAAGAGTTGGCATCGCTTTTTCTGCATTACAAAGCGTACTGACTCACTAAGATACTGTAATGTCCAAAGTTTGATGGGTTTTATTATAATTTGTAATGTAAGTTCAGTTATTATGTTTTTCGCCATGCAATAGTCTCAAAAGCAGAACTTTATCAGTGTGTTAAAAGATTTTATTTTAAATGATTGGGTTGTGTGTTAATCATTTTTTTCTTCTGGAAAGCTGTAATAGATTTTTTGAAATGTGTTGCAGTTTTCTCTTATAAGGAAGTTAATTATATCTTAAGCCGATAAGTGTTTCGGTTTTAAAATGATGTTTATTGCTTATGAGAGGTCTGTAATAAGCCATGAGTATTGATTTTTCTCTTTTTGCACTGGGGAGCTTTGCTTTCTGCGGTGGTCTTATTGATGCCGCAGTTGGCGGTGGCGGGCTTGTTCAAATTCCGGCTCTGATCCATGCGTTACCCGGATACAGTCTGGCGACTGTTTTTGGCACCAACAAATTGGCAGTGCTGCTAGGTAATTCAGTTTCTATATCAGGCTATCTTCGGCGGGTAAATATTGTATGGAAGCTTATTATTCCAACAATGATGGCCGCATTTGTTTTTTCATTTACTGGTGCATATGCCGTATCTCTGGTGCCAAGGGCAGTTATGGAGTATCTGGTTTTTGTAGTTCTTATTGTTATGGCAGTATACACGTTTATGAAAAAAGACCTCGGGAGGATTCATGCCGATATCAGAATAGGTCGAAAAGAAGTTCTTTTGGGTGTCGTGCTGGGCGCTTTTATCGGCTTCTATGATGGCATATTCGGTGCGGGTAGCGGAAGTCTTTTGCTATTTGCTTTTGTTAAATGCTTTGGTTTTGACTTTTTGAATGCATCGGCTTCAGCCAAGTTAATTAATCTTGGAACCTTTACTGCCGCATTACTGTTTTTTGTGCCGTCGGGGAACGTATTATGGATAACTGGATGTATTGTTGGTATTTGCAATGTTGCGGGGGCTATGACAGGAGTTTTCTTAGCCTTGAGATACGGTAGTGGATTTATCAGGATTTTTTTTCTACTACTCTTACTGTTTCTCATCGGTCGGATGGGGATTTCGATTTTCTGGTAGTTTAAGAGCAGATTGTCAGGCCCTGCTAAGGGCCACATGGCCCGCAAGGCAGTATGAGTGCAATAATACGTGGGTAGGATCAACTTCAGACAGCGTGGTGATTTCACGGAATGTCCCTCATACCTCCCCTGCAGTAACCAAACTGCTTCGCATGCTCTTCAGCAGGAATGCGCCGATCTTTTCCTCGATTTTACTGTCGATAGTCCGCAGCCTGAGCAGGGGAAGAGCGCAGGCGGCCAGAATCTCATCTTTACGCGCATCACGCTCCTGCTGTTCCGGGGCGTCGTGGGAACCACCGTCAACTTCAATAACCGCGAACGGCTGCTTGCCTACGCGGAAATAGAATACAAAATCGCAGCTGCTGCCCTGGGCCATTAATTCCCGCTGCCGCGTGTCGAAGCGGTTATCGACATCGGTTACCAGCTGTCTTAACAGGATCTGCTGGTGTACAACGACCCCGGCATAGGCCGTTTGGCTAAGCACATCTCTGATTAAGCGCATGGCGATTTGCTCCGAGCGGTGGCGGGAGTCTGCGGGATCGAGCCTGGCGCGCAGGCTTTCGAGACGGCGGTCGTACTCCTCATAGAGAAGATCGAAGGCGCTGATAACCGGACTGTGATGTACCTGAGTCGTACTGGCGTAGTAGGTCATGTAGCGGACCAGGGCGGCGACATGTTTGTTATTACCGCTAAATACCCCGTCGCCGGTGAGCAGCGTAAACTGTTTTTGCGCCCGCGATACGGCAACGTTGATTAAGTGGGGATCGTCGACAAAGTCGAGCGCTCTGGCGTCGGCTTTTTTATCAATGACCGTGGAGAATACGATCTCTTCACACTCCCGGCCCTGAAACTTATGCACCGTCAGATTAACGAAATCGGCGGGAAGAACCCGCTCGGAGAGCGATATCGGCGCATTGTACGGCGCGATAAAGCCGCGGCTGGCCCCGCTGGCATCCTCTACGGCGAGGAATGATTCAAGCTCTCGCAGGTTACTGTAGCGCCGCGCATGGTTACCTTTGGCGGTGACCACCAGCGAAAGCGCCTCTTCGCCGCCATCCCGGGTCATGACCACCAGCTGATTGTCATAAAACTGTTTATTGCAGAAGTGGATAATTTTGGGATGGCAGCGGTAGTGCTCCTTGAGCAGCGTTACCGGCAGCGCTTCGCCGTAGAGGCTGAACAGCGAGTCCAGCAGGCTTTGCGTGGTGCAGTCGTAATGGCGCGCTGGGGGGAGGACGTCCGTGGGTTCCGGGACGTGGGGCAACTGCTTGCGGTCCCCGACGACAATGATATTTCGGGCGCAGGCCAGCGCCAGAATGCCGGGGATAATATCCTGCTGGGAAGCCTCATCGATGATGACGTAATCGAGCAGCGTATTCGGGGCCAGCGAGTTAACGATAGAGTGCGTGCTGCTGCCAATCACCGGATAGCGCCGGATAAAGTCGGAGAAGCGGCGGCGGTAGTTGTCGTGAGTAAAGTCTGAATCAGCGCCAATGGATTGTGCCAGATGCTGGTGAAGCACGTTCATCGACTCAGACGTCACGCGCTGCAGCAGCTCACTGACGTTATTGGCCTGCAGTATCTGCTCCTGTTCGGCCAGCTCGCGGCGGGCATCCTGCAGGCGCACGTTGTAATAGTGCAGCTGAAGGGCGAAAAACAGACGCGTTCTTTTTTCTGCGCTATTAAACGGGGCGGTATTGATAATGCCAAACCTCAGCAGCAGCGCCAGCCTGTTTCGCCAGCGCAGTTTCTCCTCACGCATCTGCCGAATGCGTGCCATGAGTTCGGCTATTTTCTCTTTTCCCGAGGCGTAGCGCCCGGCATCGGGCAGCGGTCCCGGCTTTTCGCGCTCGGCCCACTGCTGCAGATACTTATGCTCAATGCTTAATTCATCAATCAGCGCCCGCAGGCGCGCGGCGGCATTCTGGGCCCCGAGATGCTTTTTAAGTTGCGCCAGGTCATCCTCTGTTTCTGCTGCCGCGACGTGAGCTATTTCGGGCCGGGCGGGAAGTTCGGCGAAAAAATGCTCCCGGTTCTCGGCGCTGCCAAGCTTCGCAACAGCATAATTGAGTCCGGCGCGGACAAGCTTCTCATAGACATTTTCCACGGCGGTATTGTTATTGGAGACGATAGCCACGCTGCTGTTTTGCAGCAGGATATTGGCGACAATATTGAGGATAGTCTGCGTTTTTCCGGTACCGGGCGGCCCTTCAATAACGGAAATCTGCTTGCTGAAGGCGCTCTCTACGGCCCGCATCTGGCTTTCATTAAGGCCGAAGGGGTAGATAAGGCGAGCAGGCGCAGCGCGGGAAGCATTTTCTCCCCGGCAGTACGCGTCGAGGACCGTATCCGGATGGACAATAATGTTGTCTAACTGGCGAAGCGTATTTTCAGCGATGTTTTTTTTGCCCGGAGCTGCCTGGCTGACCCGCTCCTGAGCAATGCTGCGCAGATAGCCGAATACGTCACTCTCCTTCAGAGCCGACTCAGTGCGCAGCTCGACATCCTCGCACTTATAGATCCAGGGCCGTTCGTCCGGCTTAAAGTTAACCAGCAGATATTTGTCGCCAACGCGCTGCGCGCTGGAGATCCGCTGCGCGTTCGGCTGGCCCCGTCTGATAAGCAAATTTCCCTCAGCCTGCGCAGCCGGCGTTACCCGGCATTCGCTGAGCGGACGGGAGAACGTTTTCCCGGAGGGAAAGTGACAGGTCAGTTTGACGCAGGCTTCCCGGTCTGACCAGAAAAGCGTCCAGTCGCGGATCTGCGCGGTCTTGTCCACGCCGTCGACCAGAATGGTGGCCATGTCTCAGCTCCATGAGTGTCGTAGTGGGCAACACTATACCTTGGCAGTGGGGGAGGGTGAAGCCTGGGTGGGTAGAGGTTCAGGCGGCGTCAGTAATTCGACGTAGTGGCTGTATTTGAGTTGTATACCGTTGTGTTTACCGTGACCAGATTCATACTTTCTTTATATTGATTATGCTTAAAGTAGCTGATGGTTTGGTTTGTGCCAGGAGGAGACGTTGCCGTAAGCATGAAAGGTCACCTATCATGCTTAGAAAATAGTATCGATCAACGCAGTTGCCCATAATACCAGCGTTCGCCTGAAAACCACTCATCCGGATCGTCACCTCCATAGTAATCAAGTGTAATACCTAACTCTTGCACACCATCAGGGAGAGTTAGCCCCCATTCCTTGGCAAGGCTACGTTCTTTGAGTAGTACTGATGAGCCATTTTCAGAGCTGGCTTCAGTGATGAAGCCTTGAAAGTATTCCTCAGAACGAAATAAACATACTTCACTGGTAAACATATCCGGAAGGCAAATTACGGCAGTAATTCGAAGTGTATCGCCGCAATCTGCTGTGGCATGTATCAAGTTAGAACAAGCATTAATCAACGCCTGTGCACACTCTGCTTTTGTTTTTTGTTTGCTGTATTTTCCTTGAATAAGATTAATTTCCACTGGGATTTTAAAATTCCAGTATCGTTCGTTTATTGGAAAAATTGCACGATCTGGGTTACGAAAGTTTTCGGCCCAACGGTTAAGTGATCTTATACGTCGGGGAATGTTACGTACTTTTGTACGGTTATCCCTGCATAAACGTCTACTCATGTTTTCAACTTCTTGGTTGTTTAATTAGATATGGTTCTAGAAGAATAATTGATATTTATACAATTTATATTCAAGCTAATAGCTTAACTATAATCAAACTATTTGCTCCCCACAAGAACGTCCGTTTCTCACTCAAACCGGCCCCCTGGCAGCACCAAAAACCAAAAAGCCCGCTTAAGTTTCCTTAAGCGGGCTTCTCTAAATCTGGCTCCTCTGACTGGACTCGAACCAGTGACATACGGATTAACAGTCCGCCGTTCTACCGACTGAACTACAGAGGAATCGTGTGAACGAGGCGCATATTACTGGCCACCATTTTTTGTGTCAACACTAAAATTAACTCGCTGATTCAGATGGCTAATTTTAGCTCAGGCTGCCGTTTTAGTGAACTGCGCGCAGACCTTTCCCCTCATCGCCGTAATTATCACGCATCCGCAGCAGCGGGTCCTGCTGGTAAAAGTGGCAGAAACGCTGCCACAGCGCGGGGAAGCGGGGAGCGAACAGCTCCGGGGCGCTGAAGAAGTATTCTGAGAGTACGGCGAAACATTCCGCAGGGTCGGTGGCGGCGTAGGCGTCGATGCTGGCGGCGCTTTCGCCCACCAGGTCTATCTCTTCCTGGATGTTGTCCATCGCCGCGTGCAGATCGTGCTCCCAGCCCGCCACTTCGCGCAGGGGAATCAGCGGAATGCCGCTGGCGCGGTCGCCGTTGCGCACGTCGAGCTTGTGGGCCACTTCGTGGATGATAAGGTTAAAGCCGGAAGCGTCGAAGGAGTCCTGGATATCGAGCCAGTTGAGCACGATGGGGCCCTGCTGCCAGCTCTGGCCGGACTGCACCACCCGCTGGCTGTGCACCAGGCCGATATCATCTTCCCATTCGTCGTCCACCACGAACGGCGCCGGGTAGATAAGCACCTCGTGGAAGCCGTCGAGCCACTCGAAGCCCAGCTCCAGCACCGGCAGGCAGAACAGCATGGCGATGCGCGCGCTGTGGATCGGCTCAAGGTTCAGTCCCTGAAGCGGCACCAGGCGCTTTTGCTGCAGAAAGCGGGTCGCCAGCTGGGTCAGGCGCGCCTTCTCGTCCGCAGAGAGGTTTGCCAGAATCGGCACATCCAGAGCCTGCTCCCATTCGATATCCGCATTCCGGGATGTTTCATGTGCTTTCCAGGGCCATTTGATCATCGCTTTGCTCGCAAACTCGTCACTTGAACACAAATTAAGGGCGTAGGGCTGTTAAAATGCGAAAGAAATCGTATTATAGCAACCGCTTCAGCGGAGAGATGCCGGAGCGGCTGAACGGACCGGTCTCGAAAACCGGAGTAGGGGCAACTCTACCGGGGGTTCAAATCCCCCTCTCTCCGCCAACTTCCCCTTTATCCTTCTGATTTCAAACGGCTCCAGTCAACGCGTTATTCTTTCCGTATCTCTTCTGGCGTTCACCTGTGCCGGAGATTTCTCACGCCCGGGTACGTTACCACTTAGGGTGGTCTGTCGGTAGCGGTTTACCAGTATCTCCTTCATTTTGTGAACTAAGTCAGGTGCCCCTGCCGATGAACTCGCTTATTCAAAGATGGCCTGGCATCCGGGGATCTGCATTAGGTTATCTCTGATTCTTGCCGCGGCGCGCTTGTGCACACCTGCGGTGGAGGAAATGCCGCCGCTGTGCGGCTCAGCAGCGGCATTAGCAGCGGGGGCTATTTTTTGTCGGGCACAACGGCCTGCGGTGCGGAAACCGGCCGTAGCGTTGCGGCATCCAGCACCACGTAGCGGCCGGTTTTTTCGTCGATACCGGCATAGTCCAGCATCCTTCCCCGGGCGTGTGTCACCAGCGTGCGGCGGGCGAAATCCTCGTAGTGCCGGCGCAGGGTGGCGACTTTGTCGGGATAGCGGGCAGCAAGATCGCGGGTTTCCAGCGGATCGGTTTTAAGGTTAAACAGCCCCCACGGGGCGTCCCCGGCCTGCGTACCGCCCTTAACCAGCCGGCGCAGTTTCCATTCGCCCTCGACCCAGGCGGACTGATTGTGCAGCTCGACGCCAAATTCGCGCCTGGGCGGCGTTGCCGTTTCCCCGGTCAGGTAACGCTTAAAGCTGATGCCAATCATAGGCAGCGTCGGCTTGCCGCCCAGCGGCCTGGTGGCGTCGATGCCTGCAAAGTCGTACAGCGTCGGGGCGACGTCGTACACCGCCATGGTGGCGGTATCAATTTTACCGGGGTGCTTAATCCCCGGCCCGGCAATAATAAAGTCGGTATTGATCCCACCCTGACCGCTGGTGGTTTTGTGGTAGTTGGCGTAGGGAGCGTCGCTGATATTGGCCCAGGTGGGGCCTTCAGAAACGAATGAGCCCCGGCGGCCTACATTCTCATAGCGATTATCAAATTGTTTCCAGTACTCCGGCTTTGAGGCGTAGTGCATCTGCCCCCCGGCGTTGGCGCCGTTGTCCGTCAGAAATAGCACCAGCGTATTTTTGTCCCGCCCGGTCTGCTTCAGGGTCTCCATTACCGTGCCAATCTGCGCGTCCATGTTGGCGATCATCGCCGCGTAAACCTGCATCACTTTAGCGGTGTACTTCTGCTGCTCGGGCGTTAGCGCTTCCCACTCCTTATCGAGAGACAGCTGCGGCAGCGGGGTGCTGTCGCCAATAATGCCAAGCGCTTTCAGGCGGGCGATACGCTGCCGGTAAACCTCGGCGTAGCCCTCCTCATACTTGCCCCGGAAGCGCCTGATCCACTCGTCGGGGGCCTGCAGCGGATCGTGGGGAGCGGTAAATGCCAGCCAGGCGAAGAAGGGCTGGTCGGCGGGCGTCTCCCTGATCCAGGTATTGATTTTTCCCGCATAGGCGGCGCTGGAATAGAAGTCCGCCGGCAGCGAGGTCCGTTTGCCGTTCTCGGTATAAAAGGTATGGAAAGCCTCGACCGTGCCCAGCGGCAGCGCATCGCTGAAGTGGCTGGCGCCGCCGCCCATCAGGGCGAACGAGTGGATGAAGCCGCGATCTTTCGGCGTTGCGCCGGGCATAAAGCCGAGATGCCATTTGCCCGCCATCATGGTGTTGTAGCCCGCGTCTTTGAAGCGTTCGGCCATGGTGGTCACTCTGTCGGTCAGGTGCAGTTCGTAGCCCTCTTTCCCGAGGGTATTTTCATACCACCACATGCCGCCCATACCCGCCTGCTGGTTGCTGTTGCCGGTCAGCAGCATGGAGCGCGCCGGCGCCGACATCGGCGAGGTATAGTACTGACTCATGCGCAGGCCCTGCTCGGCCATCGCCTGCAGGTTGGGGGTGGGGATCTCCCCGCCGAAGGGGCTGATATCCGAGTAGCCCATATCGTCAGCAATGATGACGATGACGTTGGGATGCGTGCCGGAATGCGCCGACTGCGCGGCACCTGACAGGATCAAGCCGACGGCGGCGGCCATAGTTTTTTTATTCACTGCCTGTTCTCCATGATGGGTAAAACGCGATGCCTGCGGCTAGCACGCCTGAGGCCGCCCTTCGACGAAGGCCGCCCGCCAGGCCCGCAGGCCGCTCAGATCGCGGGAGTAGGGGCGAAGGGGCGCGAGGATCTCATTGAAAAAGTGGTAGTAGCCGCTGCACAGGCGGTTGTGGCCCGCCGCGTTGAGGTGGGCGGGGCAGCCGCCCTGACAAACCATTTTTACCGCGCAGCGCTGGCACTCGGTCCGCTGGCTCTTTTTCACGCCAAACTCAAGCCGGGTGGCCGCTTCGACCGCCTGCGGCAGCGGCTGAGCATCGAGGTGGCCCAGGCGATGTTCAGGGTCGATCAGGTGGTCGCAGGCGTACAGCTGGCCGTCGGGCTCCATCACCAGGTTGGTTCCGCAGCGCGCGGCGTGGACGCAGGTGGCGCTGGTGTGGGTGAAGTACTGGCTCCAGGCCTGTTCGATATTAATGATAAACACCCGGCCGATATCGCTCCGTCGGCGCCACTGGCGCCAGATGCCGATCATAAACCGCCCCCAGTTTTCCGCGCTCAGCCGGTAGCCTTGCCGCAGGGCTTCCCCCTCGCTCATCAGCGGCTGGAACTGGAGATAGCGGGCGCCGAGGCCGACGGCGCGATCGTAGACCGCCGCCGCGTCGTGGGCCATCTCATCGTGCACCACGATCAGCAGATTGAAATCCACCTGATGGCGGTGGAGCAGGGCGATGCCCCGTTCGGCGGCGGCGTAGCTGGAGCGCCCGCGCCTGTCCGGGCGGTGGCGGGCCTGCAGCGCGGCGCTCCCCTCCAGGCTGACGCCGAGGGTAAAGTTGTGCTCGCGAAACAGTCGGCACCAGGCGTCGTTGATCAGGGTGGCGTTGGTTTGCAGGCTATTACTGATCGTCACACCCGGCGGGGCGAAACGTTGCTGGATAGCCAGCGCTTTTTTGTAGAAACGCAGCCCGGCGAGCAGCGGCTCGCCCCCCTGCCAGACAAAATTAATTTCTCTGGCCCCGGCGGGCTGGGCATCGATATAGCGGCGGATAAACCGGGTCAGCATCTCATCGCCCATTTTGCGCACCGGGGTTTCTCCCTGCGGGTAGTAGCAGTAGCCGCAGGCGAGATTGCAGGCGGGCCCGATAGGCTTCATCAGAATGTGGAACGGCACCGGCGCGCGGGCATCCACAATGGCGGGGATCTGCTGCCGCCGCAGGGTGGCAATATCCGGCATAGTGGCGGGTCCTGTTTTTACCGCCGGCGAAAGCGGGCGGCGCGTTCATAAGGGCGTCTCGTTATCAGATGACTTCTGGCTGATTATTCATCATAGAAGGCAATCTGACGCTGGCTATCGTTCTTAAGAACGACCTTACGCGCTCTCCCCCGGCTTCAAATGCGCGATGCCCTCGCCCTGATACTGCTCATAAACCATCGCCAGCAGCGTGCGGATATCCGGCGATTCGTCCAGCAGCCGGGTGCTGAGAATAATCGGCGACACCAGCGCCTGCTCGTTGAGCGGGCAGTAGACGACGTCCTGGCGCTGCAGGCTGTGCAGGCACTCGGGCACGAGAGTGATGCCTTCTCCGGCGGCGACCAGCCCGAGGGCGACCTGCAGCTCGCGCACTTCCGTTATCTTCTCCGGCGTCATGCCGCGATCGTGGAAGGCGGCCAGCACCTGATCGGCGAACCTCGGCCGCGGCGCCTGCGGGTAGAGGATCAGCGTTTCATCGAGCAGGTCGCCGAGCGTCAGCGGCTGCTGCTGCGCCAGGGGATGATCGACGCTCAGCGCCGCCATCAGGCGCTCGTCGCGCAGTACGATGCGCCTGACGCTGGGATCTTCATAGCGAATGCGGCCGAAGCCGACGTCGATGCGCCCCTCCTTGAGGGCGGCGATCTGCTCCATGGTGGTCATTTCGTGCAGGGTTATTTCCACCTCGGGATGCTCGCGGCGAAAGCGGCGGATCAGCCGGGGCAGAATGTCGTACAGGGTTGAGGCGACGAAGCCGACCGACAGCGAGCGCTCCATCTGCCCGATGCGCCGGGTCATCGATTTGAGTTCGACGCTGCGGGCGAGCAGCTCCCGGGCGTGGGCGTAGAAGAAGCGCCCCGGCTCGGTGAGCGCCAGCGGCCGCACCCCGCGCTCGAACAGGGGGACGCCCAGCTCCTCTTCCAGCTGCTGGATCTGGCGGCTGAGCGGCGGCTGGCTGATGTGCAGCCGCTCGGCCGCGCGGTTGAAGTTCAGCGTTTCGGCTACGGCAATAAAGTAGCGCAGGTGGCGTAATTCCATGGTCTCTCCGGGCGAGCAGTTTTAGCGCCTATGATACCTTAAAGGTATCAAACTGATGCAAATTAAGTCATGGACGAATGTTGTCGGCCAAAGCTATGGTTTCTTTATCCTTTTTTCACAAAGTTAATACCTGAATCCTATGATTGAAAAAGTTGAAACACTGCTGCTCGACGTACCCGCTATCCGCCCCCACAAACTCTCCGTGGCGACGGTCAACGTGCAGACGCTGGTGCTGGTGCGTATCCTCTGCGATGACGGCACCGAAGGCTGGGGCGAGGCGACCACCATCGGCGGGCTGAGCTACGGCGAAGAGAGCCCGGAAAGCATTAAGATCAATATTGATACCTACATGGCGCCGCTGCTGGTGGGCATGGAGGAGAGCCGGACCGCGGTGATTATGGCCCGCCTTAATAAGGTGATTCAGGGCAACCGCTTCGCCAAATGCGCGCTGGAGACGGCGCTGCTGGACGCCCGCGCGCGCCAGCTGAACATTCCGCTCAGCGAACTGCTCGGCGGGCGGGTCAGGGAGGCGCTGCCGGTGGCGTGGACTCTGGCCAGCGGCGACACGCAGAAGGATATCGCCGAAGCCAACCGCATGCTGGACCTGGGCCGCCACCGCATTTTTAAACTCAAGATCGGCCTGCGCGACGTCGCCGATGACGTCGCCCACGTGCTGGCGATCAAAAAAGCGCTGGGCGATAGCGTCAGCGTCCGCGTCGACGTTAACCAGGCCTGGAGCGAGCTGCAGGCCGAGCGCGGCATCGCCATGCTGGAAGCGGGCGGCATTGACGCCATCGAACAGCCGGTGGCGGCGGCAAACCGCGGTGCGCTGCAGCGCCTGGCGCGCCGTTTCCAGGCGCCGATCATGGCCGATGAGGTGCTGAAAGGCCCGCAGGACGCCTTTGAACTGGCGGCCAGCAGCGGCGCGGACGTTTTCTCGGTCAAAATTAACCAGGCGGGCGGCTTGATTAAGGCCCGCCAGGTGGCCGACATCGCCGTTCAGGCCGGGATCGGCCTCTACGGCGGCACCATGCTGGAGGGCGCGGTCGGTACGGCGGCCTCGGCGCATCTGTTTTCCACCTTCAGCGATCTCAGCTTCGACACCGAGCTGTTTGGCCCGCTGCTGCTGACGCAGGACATACTGCGCGAGCCGCTGGTCTACCGCGACTTTATGCTGCAGGTGCCGCAGGGGCCGGGTCTGGGGATCGCCATCGATCCTGACCGGGTCGCCGCTCTTCTTCGTCATTAATCTTTTTATCAGGAGTGCCTATGTTATTTCACGTCAGGATGAACGTTCATCTTCCGCCATCGATGCCAAAGGCCGACGCCGAAGCGCTGAAAGCCACAGAAAAGGCGTTTTCCCAGGAGCTGCAGGCCAGCGGCAAATGGCGTCACCTGTGGCGCATCGCCGGGCAGTACTCCAACATCAGCCTGTTCGATGTTGAAAGCGTTGAAGAGCTGCATCAGCTGCTTTCGGCGCTGCCGCTGTTCCCCTATATGACCCTGGAGGTGATGCCCCTGTGCCGCCACCCGTCGTCGATTCGCGACGATGACAGCTAGCGGCCGCGCAGCAGCGCCCGCACTGCCCGGCGGCAGAGGCCGCCGGTAAGTAATAAGACCCTCTCATCCTGCCGGAGACTGTACCCCTACGGCAAAGTAATTGTTCACAAATACGATAACTATGGAGCAATGAAATGACACATAACGAGATTGACCAGCTGGTCAAAAACTTCATCGTCGATACCGCGACCGGCGACGTGAATCCCCGCATTCAGCAGGTGACCGTGCGCCTGCTGAGCGACCTGTTTAAGGCGATTGAGGATCTCGATCTGCAGCCCAGCGAAGTGTGGAAAGGGCTGGAGTACATCGCGGATTCCGGCATGAGCCACGAGATTGGCCTGCTGGCCGCGGGCCTCGGCCTGGAGCGCTTCCTCGATATCCGCGCCGACGAGGCAGACGCCCGGATCGGCATCACCGGCGGCACGCCGCGCACGATTGAAGGGCCGCTGTACGTGGCGGGCGCGCCGGAGTCGGTGGGCTTTGCCCGTCTTGACGACGGCAGCGAGAGCGACGAGGGCGAAGTGCTGTTTATGCAGGGCAAGGTGCTGGACGAGGACGGCGCGCCGATCGCCGGGGCGAAAGTCGAAGTCTGGCACGCCAACCTGATGGGCAACTACTCCTTCTTCGATAAGACCCAGCCCGCCTTTAACCTGCGGCGCACGATCGTCACTGACGCAGAGGGCAACTATCAGTTTCGCAGCATCATGCCGTCGGGCTACGGCTGCCCGCCGGACGGCACCACCCAGGCGCTGCTTGACCAGCTCGGCCGCCACGGCCGCCGCCCGGCGCACATCCACTTCTTCGCTTCCGCCGACGGCTTTCGCAAGCTGACCACCCAGATCAACATCGACGGCGACGAGTACCTGTGGGATGACTTCGCCTTCGCCAGCCGCGAGGGGCTGGTGCCGGAGGTGAAAAAAGTCAGCGATCCGCAGGCGCTGGACAGCCGCGAGCTGAGCAAGCCTTTCTCCTCCATCGACTTCAACTTTACGCTGCACAAAGAGCGCAGCGGCGCGCCTGACGCCGAGGTCGAACGCCAGCGCGCCAGCGCATAGCGTCCCGGCGCCGTTCCGCCATGTTCGGCTGAAGGGTTACCTCACTTCCATCGCGGCACCCGCGCCGCGCGTTAAAACGCGCGGCGCGCTGGTTTTTTGCCTTTGAACGCGCTATAAACATACTTCTGGACGTTTAGATGGCTACATGCCTGGAAGAAATATGCAGGAAACCGAACAAGCGCGCGGGCAGCTTAAGCGCACGATGAAAACCCGCCACCTGGTGATGCTCTCGCTGGGGGGCGTAATTGGTACAGGGCTCTTCTTTAATACCGGCTATATCATTTCGACCACCGGCGCGGTGGGCACGCTGCTGGCCTACCTGATCGGCGCCCTGGTGGTGTGGCTGGTGATGCAGTGCCTCGGCGAGCTGTCGGTGGCAATGCCGGAAACCGGCGCCTTTCACGTTTACGCCGCGCGCTATCTCGGCCCGGCCACCGGCTATACCGTGGCCTGGCTCTACTGGCTGACCTGGACCGTGGCGCTGGGCTCCAGCTTTACCGCTGCCGGCTTCTGCATGCAGTACTGGTTCCCGCAGGTGCCGGTGTGGGCCTGGTGCGTGGTGTTCTGCGCGGTTATCTTCGGCCTTAACGTCTTCTCCACGCGGCTGTTTGCCGAGGGCGAGTTCTGGTTCTCGCTGGTGAAGGTAGTGACCATTATTGCCTTTATTATTCTCGGCGGCGCGGCGGTGTTTGGTATTATCCCGATGCACGACGGATCGCCGGCGCCGGGGCTGAGCAACATCACCGCCGAAGGCTGGTTCCCGCACGGCGGTCTGCCGATTCTGATGACTATGGTGGCGGTGAACTTTGCCTATTCCGGCACCGAGCTTATCGGCATCGCCGCAGGTGAGACTGAGAACCCGCGGCAGGCCGTGCCGCTGGCTATCCGTACTACCATCGCCCGGCTGATTATCTTCTTTCTCGGCACCGTGTTCGTGCTGGCGGCGCTGATCCCGATGCAGCAGGCGGGCGTCGAGAAAAGCCCCTTCGTGCTGGTGTTTGAGAAGGTCGGCATTCCTTACGCCGCCGATATCTTCAACGTCGTGATCCTGACGGCTATCCTTTCGGCGGCCAACTCCGGGCTGTACGCCTCCGGGCGGATGCTGTGGTCGCTGTCGCGCGAAAAGACGCTGCCCGAGTGCTTCAGCCGGGTGACGGCGCGCGGCGTGCCGCTGACCGCGCTGTCGGTAAGCATGCTCGGCGGCGTGCTGGCGCTGTTCTCAAGCGTGGTGGCCCCGGATACCGTGTTCGTGGCGCTGTCGGCGATCTCCGGCTTTGCGGTGGTCGGCGTCTGGCTGAGCATCTGCGCCTCGCACTATCTTTTCCGCCGCCGCCACCTGGCGGAGGGCAGGGCGCTGAGCGAGCTGCACTACCGGGCGTGGGGCTATCCGCTGGTGCCGCTGCTGGGCTTCGCGCTCTGCCTGCTGGCCTGCGCTGGGCTGGCTTTTGACCCGGCCCAGCGCATTGCCCTGTGGTGCGGTATTCCTTTCGTTGCGCTCTGCTATGGTGTCTACTACCTGACGCAAACACGTAACAAGACGCAGGAGGTCACCGAGCGTGTCGCAGAATAATCCCTTAACCCCGATCCTCGGCGCGCAGCCGTTTATCGTACTCGACGGCGCGATGGCGACTGAACTGGAGGCGCGCGGCTGTAACCTGGCCGACGGCCTGTGGTCGGCGAAGGTGCTGCTGGAAAACCCGCAGCTGATTGCCGATGTTCATCTCGACTATTTTCGCGCCGGGGCGCGGGTGGCGATCACCGCCAGCTACCAGGCAACTCCGGCGGGCTTTGCCGCCCGCGGCTTCGATGAGGCGCAGTCCCGGGCGCTGATTAGCAAGAGCGTGGCGCTGGCCCGTCGGGCGCGGGAAGCCTACCTGGCGGAAAATCCGCAGGCGGGCGCGCTGCTGGTGGCCGGCTCGGTGGGGCCCTACGGGGCGTTTCTGGCCGACGGCTCGGAGTACCGCGGCGACTACCGCCGCAGACGCGAAGAATTTGCCGACTTCCACCGCCCGCGCGTGGAGGCCCTGCTCGACGCCGGGGCCGATCTGCTGGCCTGCGAAACTCTGCCGTCGTTTGACGAAATCCGCGCCCTGCGCGACCTGCTGGCCGACTATCCCCGCGCCCGGGCCTGGTTCTCCTTTACCCTGCGCGACAGCGGCCGCCTCAGCGACGGCACGCCGCTGGCGGACGTCGCGGCCGCGCTGGCGGATAATCCGCAGGTGGTGGCGATCGGCATCAACTGCATCGCGCTGGAAAGCACCACCGCCGCGCTGCGCACGCTGCAGGGGCTTACGGCGCTGCCGCTGGTGGTGTACCCCAACTCCGGGGAGCACTATGATGCGGTAAGCAAAACCTGGCACCCTCACGGCGAAAGCGCCGCCTGCCTGGCAGACTATCTGCCCCAGTGGCTGGACGCCGGCGCAAGGCTTATCGGCGGCTGCTGCCGCACCACGCCCGCGGATATCGCCGGACTGCGGGCCCGCTGTTAATCATCGCGCGCCGGGATAAATATCCCGGCACTATATACTTTGGTTTATAACGCTGCTATTTTGTCCGGCAGTGAATGTGCGCAAAAGATTAACCGGAATAGCACTCATTTTCGTTAGCTACATATTATTTCTGGCTTCATAACACTGTATTTACCAAATGTCAGTACATTAAATAACATGATAAAAATCAGTCTCTTATCATAGTGATATTTCGTTTCTCTTTTTGATAATCGGCGCGGAAATGCAGGGACTGCGCGCGCTCTCATTTTCCGATCGTTTTTCGATTTACCTCACATAACGTTATCGCCAATATTCTATTTCCGCGAGCTGGCATAGCCATTGCTTTATTCAGGCATCATTCCTTGCTAGTGGAGACTGAATAACATGGAAACATTGCTGGTTGGCAATGAAGTGCCCCGCGTCGATGGCCTCGCCAAGGTTACCGGCAAAGCCGTCTACGGCGACGATATCAAGATGAAGGGCATGCTGTACGGCGTCTGCCGCTACGTCGATATCGCCGCCGGGCGGGTCGATTCACTCGATCTCTCCGAGGCGGAGAAAGTGCCCGGCGTGGTGCGTATCGCCACCTGGGACGATATCCCCGGCCAGCGCAAGCTGGGGGCTATCCTCCCGGACCATCCGCCGATTATCGACAATGAAATCGCCTATCGCGGCGATGTGGTGGCGGTGGTGGCGGCTGAAACTTATGAAGCCGCCTGTATCGCTGTCGATAAGATCAAAATCAGCTATACGCCGTGGGAGCCGATCACCTGCCCGGAAGAGGCGATGAAGCCGGGCGCGCGACTGATCCACAGCGAGCTGGACAGCAACATTATCAACCGCCACCATACGGTGAAGGGCGATATCGACGCCGGTTTTGCCGCCTCGACCCACATTTTTGAGCGCGAATACGAGGTCGGCTTCCAGGAGCACGGCTATATCGAGCCGGAGTCGATTACCGCCTATCTCGATAACAATGAGCAGATCATGACCATCGAGGGCTCGATTCAGAACGCCCACCGCACCCGGGCGGTGATCGCCAAGTACCTCGCGCTGCCGCAGTCGAAGGTCAACGTCAAGCGCTCGGTGCTCGGCGGCTCCTTCGGCGGTAAAGACGACATTATTGATAACGTCTCCTGCCGCGCGGCGCTGCTGGTGCACCTCACCGGCCGCCCGGTGAAAATCTCCTACAACCGCGAACAGTCGATGCGCGAAAGCTACAAGCGCCATCCCTACAAGATGAAGTACCGCATCGGGCTGGACGACGAGGCGCGCATCCAGGCCATTAAGATCAACATTATTGCCGACGGCGGCAGCTACTGCGGGCAGACGATGTTCGTCACCTGGCGCAGCTCCGTGCAGGCCGCCGGGCCATACAACATTCCCAACGTCCGCGTTGACCTGGTGGGCGTCTACACCAACAACAACTACACCTCCGCCTACCGCGGCTACGGCGCGCCGCAGGTTATTTTTGCCAACGAATCGCTGATGGACGAAGTGGCCGAGCTGATGGGGATCTCGCCGGCCGAGCTGCGCCTGCGCAACGTCCTTAAGCAGGGCGATACCAGCATGGCGGGCCAGGTGTTCAGCGACCACACCGTTTCCGCCCAGGAGGTGCTCGAGAAGTCCCTGATCAAGGCCGAGTACGAGGCTAAGCGCGAACACTATAAGAAGCTCAACGCCCAGGGCGGGCCGATCCGCTACGGCATCGGCTTCGCGCTGAGCCACCGCGGCTGCTCGCTGGGCGCGGAAGGTCTGGACGCCTCCTCGGCGCTGATTCAGGTCAACGCCGACGCCAGCGTCAACATCTCTACCTCGGTGTCCGAGAACGGCCAGGGCCTGCAGACCACCATGTCGCTGCTGGCGGCGGAAGCCTTCGGCATCGGCCTTGACCAGGTAATGTTCACCGAACCGGCCACCGCGATGATCGCCGACGGCGGCTCCACCGTCGCCTCGCGCGGCACCCTGATGGGCGGTCAGGCTATCCTCAGCGCCGCCAACAAAATTAAAAAGCGCATGGCGGACGCCATCAAAGAGACTCTCAAGGTCGAGGGTATCGACGACATCCTGTGGCAGAACGGGAAGGTGTTTAACCGCCATAACCCGGACCTGAGCCTCAGCTTCCAGCAGGTGTGCGACATGACCAAAGCCACCGGAGCGAACCTCTCCTCCTACGGCTGGCACGTGGCGCCGAACATCCACTGGGACGAAGAGAAGGGCTGCGGCAGCCCGTACTTCACCTGGGTCTACGGCTGCCAGGTGGCGGACGTGGCGGTGGACACCCGCACCGGCAAAATCACCGTTAACAACGTCGTCGCCACCCACGACGTGGGCAAGGTGATCAACCCGGTCGGCTTTACCGGCCAGGTGTACGGCGGCGTACTGCAGGGGATGATTGGCTACGGCATGCTGGAAGATTTCAACACCGAGCACGGCGTGGTCAAGTCGGAGAACTTCGATACCTACCTGCTGCCGACCATCAAGGATATGCCGCACATCGACATTATCGCGGTCGAGAACTACGACAAGGCGGGCCCGATGGGGGCGAAAGTGATCGGCGAACCGGTGCTGGAGCTGGGGGCCGCGGCGCTCAATAACGCCGTCAGCTTCGCCATCGAGCGCCACAACCGCATCCTGCCGCTGACTCTGGAGCAGGTGCGCCTCGGCTACAACCTGAAAAAACCCGAACGCCAGAGCGAGCAGATGCTGGAGTCCGGCGACAAGAAGCAGGTCCATCGCCTCAACTCCCTGTCGCTCAGCGTGCCGCAGAGCGTGAAAGAGGCCCTGGCCCTGATGGCGGAAAAAGGCGCCATGCCGATTGCCGGCGGCACCGACGTGCTGGTCCAGGCGCGGATGCAGTCCGGCGACGTGCCGCTGGTCAATATTGCCGGCCTGCGCGAGCTGAAGGAGATCTTTGACGTCGACGGCGGGATCTCCATCGGTTCAGGCGTCTGCTTTACCGACCTCGTGAAGCATCCGCTGATCCAGCAGCGCTACCCGCTGCTGGTCACCGCCTGCCGCACCGTCGGCTCCCTGCAGCTGCGCAACCGCGCCACTATCGGCGGCAATATCGTCAACGCCGCGCCGTGCGCCGACTCCATGCCGCCGCTGATTATCTACGACGCAGAGATCGAGCTTAAGAGCGCGCGCGGCACCCGCCGCATGCCGGTGAGCGAGTTCGTCACCGGCGGCTACCGCACGCAGCTTGAAAAGGACGAGCTGGTGACCCGCTTTATCCTGCCGCCGCCGATGAAGCAGCCGCTGATTGACCGCTACCTGCAGCTGGGCCGCCGCAATGCGCTGAACATTACCCGCCAGAGCCTCACCGGCCAGTTCCTGGTCGACGGCGGCACTATCCGCCTGTGCCGGCTGGTGGACGGCGCGCTGATGAGCAAGCCGCAGCGGCTGGTGGAGGTCGAGCAGGCGCTGATTGGCAAGCCGCTCAATGCCGACACCATCGACGCCGCCGCCCAGGTGCTCGGTGGCATCATTGAGAAAGCGATCGGCGGGCGCTGGTCCGCACCGTACAAAATCCCGGTATTTATCGACATGTTCCGGCAGATGCTGGAAGACGTGATGTCAGAGCAGAAGAAATAAGGAGCCATGACCGTGAACCATATTGAGCTAAAAGTGAATGGCATCCGCATTGCCCGCGATGTTGAAGACAATCTCCGCCTGATCGACTTTCTGCGCGAAGATCTGCAGTTAACCGGCACCAAAGAGGGGTGCTCCGTCGGCGAATGCGGCGCCTGCACCGTGATCATGGACGGCAAGTCCGTCTGCTCCTGCCTGCTGCTGGCGGCCCAGTGCAACGGTGCGGAAGTCACTACCGTCGAAGCGCTGCACCACGATCCGGTCGGCAAAAAGCTGCAGAACGCCTTTGTCCGCCACGGCGGCGTACAGTGCGGCTTCTGCACGCCGGGGGTGCTGATGAGCACCAAAGCGCTGCTGGATGAGAACCCTTCGCCGAGCGACGACGAGCTGAAGGAGGCGCTGGAGGGCAACCTCTGCCGCTGCACCGGCTATCAACCGATCATCACCTCCATCAAGGCGGTACTGAAGGCCTGAGCCGGCACCAGCGTCGCCGGTGACGGCGGCGCTGGTGCGCAAGGAGGGTATCAATATGAGAAAACAGCAAGCGAAACAGTGCGTGATGCTGGCGGCGGGGCTCTCCAGCCGCATGGGCAAGTGGAAAATGATGATGCCGTGGGGCGAGGGCACCATTCTCGACAGCGCGCTGGCCAGCGCGCTCGCCGTTTGCGACCGCGTGGTGCTGGTCACCGGCTTTCGCGGCGACGAGCTGAAGGCGTATTATCAGGACCACCCGCGCATTGATATCGTCCACAATGCCAGTTTTGAAGACGGCATGTTCTCCTCGGTACAGCGCGGCGCGGCGGCGGTCACCGCCGATCGCTTCTTTCTTGCCCTCGGCGATATGCCCGAAGTCACCCCCGGCGTCTACCGCACCCTGTGGGCGCAGTCCGAACGCGGCGCCTGCCTGATCCCCGGCTACGACCGCGGCAAGGGGCATCCGGTGCTGCTGCCCCAGCGGGCGCTGGCGCTTATTCGCAATGCGCCGCCGGGCTCGACGATGAAGGACGTGATTCGCCAGCTGGAAACGAAGGTGGTCCCGGTCAACGCGCAGGGGATCCACTGGGACGTGGATACGCCGGTGGATTATGAGCGGGTCGGGCGGTTGAGCCGCGTGGAGGCGGCGGCGGGGTGATCCGCATGGAAGATATCTGAAGGTAGCGCCGCTCCGTAAGGAGCGGCGTTTTTACTTGAGGGGCCGTAATTACCCCTATTCAGGCTGTTTGTACTTGCTTTACCCGGTCTATTTTCGCCGTGAGCCGATCGCTGTCATTGGAAACCCTTCTGCATTTTCCGGTAGCGCTGTTTCGGGAATATCAGAGATCTGTAAGCTATTACGCAATCCGGGAAGCGGGCTGTTATTCTTCGCCGCGAATCTGAGGATAATAAATTCGTTGATGTTCTATCATTCAATTGCGCATGCGCTGCATAATCGGGTATGGTGCAAGCAGTTGAAAATACAGGCGCGCGTTATGGCTGGCCTCAAGTACTGAGCGATCGGTATTGAGAGTTTGAATATCTATAATGGCGATTCCTGCTGTTTGAAATTTTAACTGGAGATAATGATGGGCGTTGAGTTTCATATCACGCGGGCTGACTTCTGGGCTGATAATGAAAATGCATGGATAACGGCTGACGAATGGCTCCGCTATATAAGCAGCGATAGAGAATTAAACCACTGCCTAAGCAATGGTCCATATCATGCCGTATGGGCCGGCCCATCACTCCATGACGCTCCCTGGCTTGACTGGTATTCAGGTAATATTTACACCAAATGGCCTGATACTTGTCTGTACAGAAAAATGTTAAAGATCGCAGAGACTCTCAATGCCCGGGTGATGGATGATGAGGGTACGGTTTACAGCGATGATTCGCAGTGGCAGTACGATCCTTCTTGTTCTGGTCAATGAGGGTTAAATCTATCGGATTAAATACCCTATAAATAATAGCGTTGTCGGAAAATTTTTGGCTGAGAATGTCGAGGCTGTGCCACCAATGTCTGCTGTGAATTAATATACCGAAAATAAGAACCTGCGCTGGAAAATAATGTGAGCGCTGATAGAAACGGCCACCTTCCGACACGAAGGCGGCCTTAGCCCTTACCCGGCGGCACTCTCCCGCAGCTGCGCTTTCAGCTTCCCGTACGCCTCCACCACATACCGCTCCGCCGCCGCCTGGTCCGCAATCGGTTCGACGTTCACCGCGCAGTACTTATACTCCGGCGTTTTGGTTATCGGGCTGAGATTTTCCGTCACCAGCTCGTTGCAGGCGCCGATCCACCACTGGTAGGTCATATACACCGCGCCGGGGTTGGGGCGGTCGCTGACCTTCGCCCGGGTGATGACCCGGCCCTTGCGCGAGTTGACCCACACCAGCGCCTCGTCGTCGATCCCCAGCCGCCGGGCATCGGCGGTGTTGATCTGGGCGTAGCCCGGCTCGTCGGCAAGCTTTGCCAGCGCCGCGCAGTTGCCGGTCATTGAGCGGCAGGAGTAGTGGCCCACCTCGCGCACCGTGGAGAGCACCATTGGAAACTCATCGCTGAGCTTGTCCAGCGGCGGCTGCCACTCGCAGGTGAAGAACTGCGCCAGGCCGTTCGGGGTGGAGAACGACTCCGCGAACAGGTAAGAGGTGCCCTGGTCGGCGTCGGATTCATCCCGGCAGGGCCACTGTACGTAGCCCAGCTCGCCCATTTTTTCGTAAGTCGCGCCGAGGAAGTTGGGGCACAGGTGGCGGAGCTCGTCCCAGATCTGCTGGGTGTTATCGTAGTGCATCGGGTAGCCCATGCGGGTGGCTATCTCGCAGATAATCTGCCAGTCGGTCTTCAGATCCCACTTCGGCTCCACCGCCTTGAAGAAGCGCTGGAAGCCGCGGTCGGCCGCGGTATAGACGCCCTCGTGTTCGCCCCAGGAGGTGGCGGGCAGCACCACGTCGGCGGCGGCGGCGGTTTTGGTCATAAAGATATCCTGAACGATGACCAGCTCCAGATCGCTGAACGCCTGGCGCACCGCCGGCAGCTCGGCGTCGGTCTGTAGCGGGTCTTCGCCCATGATGTACGCCGCCCGCACTTCGCCGTGGGCTACCCGGTGCGGCAGTTCGCTGATGCGGTAGCCGGGCGTTTCCGGCAGGTTCTCCACGCCCCAGGCTTTAGCGAACTTCTCACGGTTCTCCGGGAACTTCACGTACTGGTAGCCCGGATAGGTGTCCGGCAGGGCGCCCATGTCGCAGGCGCCCTGGACGTTGTTCTGCCCGCGCACCGGGTTGACGCCGACGTGCGGCTTGCCGAGGTTGCCGGTGAGGATCGCAAGGCTGGTGAGCGAACGCACGGTCTCCACGCCCTGCCAGAACTGGGTCACGCCCATGCCCCACAGGATGGTGGCGGTCTTCGCGGTGGCGTACATCCGCGCGCAGTCGCGGATTTGCCGGGCGCTGAGGCCGGTTATTGCCTCGACGGACTCCGGCGTATAGCCCTCGACGATGTTGCGATACGCCTCAAAACCCTCCGAACGCCCGGCGACAAAGGCGCTGTCGTAGAGGTTCTCTTTAATAATGACGTGGCCGATGGCGTTCAGCAGCGCGATGTTCGAGCCGTTCTTCAGCGCCAGGTGCATATCGGCGATGCGCGCGGTCTCGATTTTGCGCGGATCGCAGACGATGATTTTCGCCCCGTTGCGCTTCGCATTGAGGATATGATTCGCCACGATTGGATGCGAATCCGCCGGGTTATAGCCGAAAATAAACACCAGATCGGTGTTATCGATCTCGGTGATTGCGTTACTCATGGCGCCGTTACCGACCGACTGGTGCAGACCTGCAACCGAAGGGCCGTGTCAGACGCGCGCGCAGCAGTCGACGTTGTTGGTGCCAATCACCGCCCGCGCGAACTTCTGCATAATGTAGTTGGTCTCGTTGCCGGTGCCCCGCGACGATCCGGTGGTCTGGATGGCGTGGGGGCCGTATTTCTCCTTGATAGCGCTAAGGCGGGTGGCGACATAGTCCAGCGCCTCTTCCCAGGAGACTGACTCCAGCTTGCCGCCGCGGCTTCTGCGGATCATCGGCGACTTCAGGCGCGGGGTGAGGATCTGCGGATCGTCGATAAAGTCCCAGCCGTAGTAGCCCTTCAGGCACAGGGTGCCCTGATTATTTTTACCCATCGCCGCGTCGGCGCGGGTGATTTTGCCGTCCTCTACCGTCAACTGCATCTTGCAGCCGGAGGCGCAGTAGGGACAGACGGTGGTCACTTTTGTCATCATGACGCTCCTTAATCTGCAACACTAAAACAGCAGCGCAACGCCAAAGCGGCTGTTAAAGGCTAAGGCGATGGCCTGCTGGACCGCCGGAAGCGCCAGCAGGGCCAGGAATACCAGCGCGACAATCATGCGCAGGGTCATTATTTTCCCTCCTGCGGCTGCTGCTCCTTCTGCACTTTGCGCAGCAGCAGCCACATTCTGACGGTCCTGACGGCCATATTGCGCGCGGCAGAAGCCGGCGGCGCCGGATCCGGTACCGGGGTCTCTCGGGTAAATTTGAAGGGCACGTTGCCGTTGAGCGTCAGGTTGGCGACGATGGCGGTCAGCGTGCCGATAGTGATACCGCTGTGCAGAAACATCTGCATCATCGGCGGGAACTGGCTGAACAGGTTCGGCACCAGCACCGGCATCATGCCGAGCCCGAGGGTCAGGGCGACGACCATACCGTTGTTGTTGTTGCGGTAGTCCACCTGGCCGAGGGTGCGGATGCCGGAGACGGCGACCATGCCGAACATCACGATCCCGGCGCCGCCGAGCACGGGTTTCGGGATCAGCACCACCAGGGCGGCCATTTTCGAGAAGATGCCCATCATAATCAGGATGATCCCGGAGACCGAGACCACGAAGCGGCTGCGCACCCCCGTCAGGCCGATAAGCCCGACGTTCTGGGCGAAGGCAGAGTAGGGAAACAGGTTGAAAAAACCGCACACGGTGGTCGCCAGACCGCAGGTGTTGAGCCCGTTGCGCAGCATCCTGGCATCGACTTTTTTACCGACAATATCGCCGGTGGCAATAATCGAGGACATGGTTTCCACCATCACCACCACCATCACCATGCAGAGCAGGGCAACGGGGATGATGTGAAACTCGGGGCGGCCAAAGGGCATGAATTCCGGCAGGTGGATCCAGGGCGTGATGTGAACAAGATGGAAATCCAGCGGCTTAAAGAAGTTCCACAGCACGCTGCCGATGATAAGGCCGATCAGCACGGAGGTATTTTTGATCATGCCCGACGCGAAGGTGTAGACGTTGAGGATAATCACCAGCGTGATGAAGGCCATCAGCAGGGCAAAGTAACCGCCGAAGCCGTCCATATCGCTGGTGCCGCCGCCGATCCATCCCCCGGCGACCGGCATAATCGACATGCCGATAAGCGTCACGATGCTGCCCATCACCACTTTCGGGAAAAAGCGCACCAGGCGGCTTATCCACGGCGCGCAGCAGAGAATGAAAATACCGCAGCAGATAACCGCGCCCGAGATCCCGCCCATCCCGTACTCTTTGCCGATAAGGATCAGAGGGATAAGGGCGGCGAAGGTACAGCCCTGGATCAGCGGTAGCTTACAGCCAAACCACTGCGTCACCCCGAGGGACTGGACAATGGTCGCGGCGCCGCAGATAAACAGGTCGGCGCTGATCAGCAGAATAATGTGTTCGGGCGGCAGTCCGACGGCATTGCCCACGACCAGGGGCACGGCAACCGCGCCGGCGTACATCACCAGCACATGCTGCAGGCCATAGAGGAACATTTGCGTAAAGGGTAAAACCTCATCGACGGGAGCGACTGGCCCCGACGTCTGTGTGACAGATTGGGCAAGATCTTTCATGAAAGTACTCTCTCCTGTACAACTCCCTTCCAGATAGTGACGAAAGGTCAGAAGTTATAGTGTGAAGGCTGGTGCCTTTCTAAGCCGATATTTCATCGGCGTGTTGTGGGTACAGGAGAGCTATGCGTAAGCTGTGCCAAAAATGAGGACCGGGAGGAACGGAGAATATATTTGTGAATTAACTCACGCGCTGTTCAATATTAAATTGGCGAGGATTCATACAAATGAACTATTTGTGGCATAGCGCGGGAATATCGCTATCACAATGAGATAAGAGATCTCTCATTTTGGTATGTCAGATAGGCGTTGTGATTCTCATTTCGCAGAGCCCGTATCGCTGTAAAATTAATCATTCGCCGCGTAATAGTTCATTTTTATGGTCCTTCATCATTTTTTGGGGGCCGCCTGTGGTGTTATTTTTTGAGTTGACTCGCAAAAATATGCCTCGATGGAGTGAAATAACAAAAGTCGCCTGATTATTGCATCGTAGCCCGAAGTGAGCTTAAGAATAATAAAGGGAAGCAAATGAATAAATTTATCGTTGCCGACGCCGCAAACTGCATTGGCTGTCACGCCTGTGAAGTTGCCTGCGTTACCTCACATCATCAGGACAGCTGGCCGCTACAGCGCGACGACTTTCTTCCGCGTATCCGCGTCTTTTTTCATCGCAATGCCAGCAGCGCTACCACCTGCCACCACTGCAACGACGCGCCCTGCGTGGGATCCTGCCCGACGCAGGCGCTGCAGTTTGAGAACAACAGCGTGCAGTTTAAGCAGGCCCTGTGCATCGGCTGTAAAAACTGCGTGGTGGCCTGTCCGTTCGGCGCCATTGAGATGGTCGCCAACGATGAGGACGGCCCGCAGCTGGCGCAGAAGTGCGACCTGTGCAGCCAGCATCCCTCCGGGCAGCAGGCCTGCGTCGCCAGCTGCCCGACTCAGGCCCTGCGCCTGATGGACGAAGCCGGCATTGCCGCGCTGCGCAAAGAGCGCCAGGTGCGTTCGGCGCTCGGCCAGCCGATGGCATCTGCGCGCGGCGCGCGGCGTAAGGCGATTCTGGATAAGGCGCCGCGCATTGGGGCGAAAAAAGTCGCCGCCGACGCGCGCCGCCAGCACTTCGGCGAAATCTATCAGCCGCTGGCCGCCTGCGACGCCGAATACGAGAGCGAGCGCTGCCTTTACTGTTCACAGAAGGCGTGGTGTAACTGGACCTGCCCGCTGCACAACCACATTCCCGACTTCATCCGCCTGGTCAACGAGGGCAAAATTATCGAGGCGGCCGAACTCTGTCACCAGAGCAGCTCCCTGCCGGAGATCTGCGGTCGCGTCTGTCCGCAGGACCGCCTCTGCGAAGGCGCCTGCACGATGAAGGGCGAAGGCGGCTCGGTGGCGATCGGCAACCTTGAGCGCTACATCACCGACACCGCGCTGGCGATGGGCTGGCGGCCGACCATCGGCGAAATCACCCCGCGCAAAGAGCGGGTGGCGGTGATCGGTGCCGGTCCGGCGGGGCTGGGCTGCGCCGATATTCTGGCCCGCGCCGGCGTACAGGTGGACGTCTTTGACCGCCATCCGGAGATCGGCGGCCTGCTGACTTTCGGCATTCCGCCGTTCAAACTCGACAAAAACGTGCTGGCGGTGCGGCGCGACATCTTCAGCAATATGGGAATTAACTTCCACCTTAATCAGGACATTGGCCGCGATGTGGCGTTTGACGATCTGGTCAACAGCTACGATGCCGTTTTTCTGGGCGTCGGCACCTACGGCCTGATGGCCGCCGGGCTGGAGGGCGAAGACGCGCCGGGCGTGATCCAGGCGCTGCCGTTCCTGGTCGGCAGCACCCGCGAGGTGATGGGCCTTGAGGAGAGCGCCGAGTATCCGCTGACTGACATTAAGGGCAAGAACGTGGTGGTGCTCGGCGGCGGCGATACCGCGATGGACTGCCTGCGCACCGCCGTGCGCCGGGGCGCGGAGAGCGTCACCTGCGCCTACCGCCGCGACGAGCTGAGCATGCCCGGCTCGAAGAAAGAGGTGGTGAACGCCCGGGAAGAGGGGGTTAACTTCGAATTTAACGTCCAGCCGCAGTACATCAAGCGCGGGCGCAAGGGGCAGGTCAGCGCCGTGGGCATGATCCGCACCAAAATGGGCGAGCCCGGTCCGGACGGCCGCCGCCGCCCGCAGCCGATCCCCGGCTCGGAGTTTGAGCTGCCGGCCGACGTGCTGATCATGGCCTTCGGCTTTCAGGCACACGATATGCCGTGGCTGCGCGGCCACGGCATCAAGCTCGACCGCTGGGGGCAGATCTGCACCGGCGGGAAAGGGCGCGGCACCACCCAGACCAGCAACGATAAAATCTTTGCCGGCGGCGATGCGGTGACCGGCGCCGATCTGGTGGTTACCGCCATGGTGGCAGGACGCCAGGCAGCCAGCGAGATGTTGACGCTGTTCAGGGAGAAGGAGGATGTATGACCAGTTTTATCGTCGCCAGTCCGCAGGCCTGTATCGGCTGCCGGACCTGTGAAGTGGCCTGTGCGCTGGAGCACGTCGCGCCGGGCGCGGAGTTTCATCCGCGCCTGAAGGTGATGCGCCTGGACGACCTCAGCGTGCCGGTGATGTGTCACCAGTGTGAGAACGCGCCCTGCGTCGGCGCCTGTCCGACCGGCGCGCTGTCGATGGGCGCCGAGCGGGTCGAGGCCGACGCCTCGCGCTGCATCGGCTGCCAGAGCTGCGCGGTGGCCTGCCCGTTCGGCGCGATTACCATCGAGGCCAGCGCCGGGGCGGCGCCGGTGATTGTGAAGTGCGACCTGTGCCACGATCGGGACCGCGGTCCCGCCTGCGTGGATGTCTGCCCGACGGCGGCGCTGAGTAAGATGACTGAGAAGCAGCTCAGCGAGCTGCAGAAGCAGCGCAATAAGGCGACGGCCAGCCTGCTGACCCTCTAGACGGCGCTAGCGGACGGGGCGACAGCCTCGCCCGCTAGCGCACTTTCCTGAAAATAATCAGTATGACCACCGTTGATACCAGATACCCTGCCAGCGATACGCTGACCAGTGTCGAAAAGTGGCCGTCAAAATCGTTCATGAGGCTGTTACAGGCCTCAGCGCTCATTGTGCCGTCGTTCATCACCTCCGCGTAGGTTCTCATTATCCCGTAATCCAGGGCAGTGGCCATTACCCACCCCATATAGATAAGCATGGTGAGAATGATCCCTCCCCAGCGCAGAACGCCTTTGGTTCGCGTACTCAGCATCGCAAGACTCTCCTTTGTCAGTCAGCAGATAAAAAAATCCCCCGGACGGTATAACAGGCCGGGGGATTGAGGGCAATATTCAGGCTACGTCTTTACGGCAGCGCGTCCATCCGCTCCCACATCCGTTTCGCCACCTTCTGCGCGGCGGCGAAGATCGGCGCGCTGTCGAAGCTGAACTGCCGGTCTTCGTAGATCATAACCCCGTTGACCATCACGCTGTGCACGCTGTTAGATCCGAGGCCGAAGGCGATATGTCCGGCGATGTTTGCCGCCAGCAGCGGCGTCGGCGGCAGGTAGTCGCAGATGGTCAGATCCGCCTTGCAGCCTGCTTCCAGGCGGCCAAACTGCGCGCCGAAGTTGCGGCTGAGCAGTTCGTTGCCGTTGCTGAGCGCCTTCGCAAAGCTGTCGGGCCACCACGGGCCGCCGGCGTCGCGGTGCTTGAAGAAGGCGAACTTCATCTCTTCAAACATGTCCGAGCCGATGCCGTCGGTGCCCAGCGCCAGGTTGCGGATCTGCGGCAGGCGGTGGTTATAGCCCACGTGGTTGTTCATGTTCGAGCGCGCGTTGTGCACCAGGAAGCCGTCTTTAGCGTTCAGTAGCTCAACGTCAGCCTCGGAGATGTACAGGCCGTGGGCGATCAGGGTTTTACTGTTGATAAGCCCGAAGTTGTCCAGCCGCACCAGCAGATCCTTACTGTAATGGTGGTGGCTGTGGGAGACGTCGTAGCTGTCTTCCGCTGCGTGGATGTGCAGCCCGCGACCGGTGGCCTTCAGCGCTTCGCCCAGCATGGCCAGACCTTCATCCGGCACGGTGAACGGCGCGTGGGCGCCGATGTGGGCCTCCACCAGATAGGGCTGGTCGCCTTTCTGCCGCGCGGCGTCAATCTCTTTCGCAAAGCGAATGTTTTCCTCGACGCTGTCGCGCAGCTCGCGGCTGCCGAAGTTGCGGTCGGTGGTTTCAAAGCAGGTCATCCCGCGCAGGCCAACCCTGATAAAGGCGTTGCGCAGTTGGCTAAGGGAGCCGGCGATGTAGTTCGGCGACGCGTGGTGGTCAATAACCGCCGTGCAGCCGCTGCGTACCGCTTCCATCGCGCAGATAAGGCCGCTGTAGTACAGCGACTCCTCGTCCAGCGCCCGGTCCAGGCGCCACCAGAGGTTTTTCAGCGTCGAGATAAAGTCCGGGCTCGGCGCAATATTGGCCTGGATACCGCGCGACAGGCCGGAGTAAAAGTGGTTGTGGGAGCAGACCATGCCGGGCATCACCAGCCGCCCGCGCATCTCCTTGATCTGCGCCTGCGGATAGCGCTGGCTCAGCGCCGGGCCAACGTCGAGGATCTTGTCGTTTTCGATGGCAATATCGACGTTTTCCCACACTTTTGCCGGATACAGCTGTGCGGCAGTCGCATTCTTCAGAATAACGATACTCATACTTCAACCCCTCCAAGCAGATAGCGGTGGTGCTGGTGCACGTGAGTGATAATGCGGCAGATGTCGGTCAGCTCCTGCGGCACGCCGGCAAACTGGCCGTCGCTGGTGATGTAGAACTGCCAGGTCTTTCCGTCCTGACGGATGTTGACCTTACCGTTTTCAATAAAGAAGCCCGGGTTGGTGCTGTTGAGGAAATCCTGCTCGAGGCTGAAGACGGTAACTTTGTCTTTGTAAGGACGCCCCTGCCACGGGCAGAACTGGGCGCAGTTGCCGCACTCGTTGCAGTAGGCGTCGAGATGCAGGGTCTGGAAGCGGTTCTGGAAGCCCGGCACGGCAACAGAGACGTTGGCGCGGTTCGGGCAGACGTCGACGCACTTGCTGCAGACATAGTTACACTCCAGGCAGCGGCTCGCCTCCTGGGCGACAAAGGCCTCGCGATCGTCTTTATCGACCAGAGCTACGGCGATAGTGCCTTTACGCTGGTAGATCTCCGCCGGATCGACGTTGTTCCAGCGCTTGCTGCCGTGGTGGCTGGCGATATTTTCGCGCGCCAGGATCGCGTCCGTGGCCCGGCGGGCGTTGCCGATGGCGGAGACGATAGAGGACGGTCCGCGCTGGACGTCGCCAATCAGGAACACGTTCGGGCGGCTGGTTTCGCCGTCGGCGTTAACCACCGGCCAGCCCTGGGCATCCAGCGGAATGCCCATGGCCGACAGCGCCTCGCCGTCCTGCTGTTCGCCGATGGCGGTGATCAGCGCATCCACCTTCAGCACGCGGGTATCATCGGTCTCGACCGGGCGGCGGCGGCCTTTCGCATCCGGCTCGCCCAGCGTCATCACGCGCACGGTGAGGGTGCCGTCGGCATTGAACGATTCCGGGTTGCACAGCCATTCGAAGCGGACGCCGTCGTGGACCGCCTCTTCGTACTCTTCGCGCCAGGCGGGCATCTCCTGCTGCGAGCGGCGATAGACGATAGTTGCCGTTTCAACGCCCGGCACGCGCAGCGCGGCGCGGGCGCAGTCCATGGCGGTATTACCGGCGCCGACCACCGCCACGTGCTTGCCGAGCGGTAGTTCGACGCCGCGGTTGAAGTCGCGCAGGAACGGCAGCGATTTGTAGACGTTCTGGTTATCGCCCGCCAGCCGGACGCCGCTGTTCTTGTCGGTGCCGGTGCCGACCAGCACATAGCTGAAGCCCTGTTCGCGAAGTTTCTCTACCGTCAGCTGCGGATCGCAGCCGTACTCTATCTTGACGCCGTGGTCGACCACGAAGTCGATATCCTGCCGGATAAGCTCGCCGGGAATGCGGAACTGCGGAATGATGTTTTGCACCACGCCGCCGGCGTTGGCTTCGCGCTCGAACAGCGTCACCGGGTGGCCCGCGCGGGCGAGGAAGTAGCCCGCCGCCAGGCCGGCGGGACCTGCGCCAATCACCGCTACCGGGTGACGGGAGCCGGAGCCCGCAGGCTTATGCCAGCGCTGCTTGTACGCTTCCCAGCCTTTTTCCAGCGCCACTTTCTTCAGTTCGCGGATGTTGAGCGCGCTGTCGTAGTCGAGGCGGGTACAGTTGTACTGGCACTGATGATCGCAGATGTGGCCGGTAATGGCGGGCAGGGCGTTGCGCTGATAGATCAGCTCCAGGGCGTCGGCGTAGCGCTCCTCGCCCAGCAGGCGGATATACTCCGGGATATCCTGCTTGATGGCGCAGGCGGTGACGCAGGGCGCCACGTAGCAGTCGGTCAGCGGCAGCGGCTCGCCGACGTCGATGCGGTCCTCCGGCTTCCACTGCTTCTGGGTGTAGTCCATGCTGACCGCTTTTTCCGCCAGCGCGTTGAGGCGCGCGACGTCAACCTGGGTCATGTTCCAGCCGTCGGCCTTCTCCAGCTCGCGCATACACTCGCTCAGGCGCAGATAGCCGCCGGGCTTGAGCAGGTCGGTCGCCATGGTGATCGGCCGGATGCCGGTTTCGAAAATCTCGCGAATATTGAGCTGGCTGGCGCCGCCGGAGTAGGAGATAGGCAGCTTGCCGTCGAAGGCGCGGGAGAGTAGGGCGGCGACGTTGATCGACAGCGGGAACAGCGCCCGGCCCGACATGTACATCTCATCGCCCGGCAGCGCGCCCTTATTGTTGACGGTGCCGAGGGTGTTGGTCAGCTTGACGCCGAAGCCCAGATTGCGGCTCTTCGCCAGCGCCATCAGGCGGGTGAGCATCTCCAGCGCCCGGTCAATTTTCAGATCGTGCTCGAAGGACTCTTCGCTCAGGCCGATATAGCCGAAGCCGCAGGTGTCGAGGATCTCGCGCACCCGGGCAAAGCCGAGCAGGGTCGGGTTGAGCTTGACGAAGGTGTTGAGGTTTTTCTCTTCCAGCATGTAGCGGCAGATGGCCTCGATTTCATCCGGCGGGCAGCCGTGCATGGTGGAGAGCGTGACGGCGTGAACCATGGTGGCCGGAATGCGCTCGGCCAGCGTCGCCAGCTCCTCGCGGCGGGCGCTCTGCGGCAGGCGGTCGATAAAGCCCTTATCGCGCAGCCAGCGCTGCATGATTTCGCGGTACTGGGCGAATTTCGGATGGGCGGAGGCGTCCATCATATTGTCGATAAATTCCTGCATCGGCGGCTGCTTGATGCCGTCGAGGTTGTAGCCGACGCTCATATTGAAAATAAACGACTTGCCGTCTTTGACCGGGGTCAGCGGGAAGACCTGCTCCAGCAGGTGCAGGGCAAACCACGCCTTGAGATATTCGTCCCAGGCTTTTTTGAGGGTGAACTCGGTGGACCATTCGGTGTTAAAACACTCATCTTCGGCGTCGATACAGGGTTTTTCCAGCTCAAGCCGGTCGAGGATCTGCACGGTTTTCAGTTCGATAAAGCGCCCGCCGGTCAGCCAGGCGGTAATGATATTCTGCGCCAGCTGGGTGTGCGGCCCGGCGGCCGGGCCGAGGGGCGTGGCGCAGCCTTCGCCAAAGACGCTGAGGTGTTGCGGCGCCTGCGGCGAGTAGAACTGCTGTTCGGGAATGCCAAAAATAGACCGCTGGCTCTGATACTCATCAAAAATGCGCGTTAACAGTTCCTCAAACGGGACGGGACGCATGATGTCTCCCATAACCCTCTCCTTAGACATATTTATAAGACAGACATTGCCGGTTTAAATAATCCCGACGGGTGATGAGAGAGGAGCAACAATCACACCAGTTATTCAGATAAGGTTATGGCGAATAATGAAATTGTGAGGCAGGTCGAATCCCGATAGCAGAGTGTGAATGAATTCACAGCGGCTTAATGAGAATTAAAATCACTCCATTTTTATCACCGCCATTATTTCTCAAAAATAATGCGGCAATATCACAATGATAATTATCGGCGGCAGGATGAGGGTTATTTTCGCGCCCCCTGCGCAGAATTTCTGCAATATAACCCTCGCAGTAGCGCGTTCAGCTTGCCGATAATGATGGCGCTCACGCTTCAGGGCAAAAGGCACGGTGGCCTGCATGAATATTGCATTAATTAAGCATGGCGAGGCGGCCGTTGCCCCGGTCTCAAACTGAGAAAACGCGCCGCCGGAGAATTCATCAGCAGCAGGCCACGGGCCCGAGAAATATCCCCTGAGGTTGGTATGACTATTTTTGCAGAAGCAGCACGTCTTGAAGAACAGAATCGCCCCTTTGCCCTGGCGCAGATTGTCGACAGCCGGGGCTCCACCCCCCGACACTCCGCCCAGATGCTGATCCGCGAGGACGGCACCATCGCCGGCACCATCGGCGGCGGCATGGTGGAGCGCATGGTGATCGACGAAGCGCTGGCGGCCCTGCGCGCGAAGGCGTCAAGAATGTTTCACGGCCGGATGGCGCGCAGCGGCAGCGATGCGGTGGGCTCCGACTGCGGCGGGGCGATGTCGGTCTACATCAGCGTCCACGGCCAGCGCCCCCGGCTGCTGCTGGTCGGCGCGGGGCACGTGAACCGCGCCATTGCCCAGTATGCGGCGCCGCTCGACTTCGAGCTGTGCGTCGGCGATATCTACGCCCAGAGCCTCGGCGCCGACCGCTTTCCGCCCGCGACCCGGCTGCTGCAGGCGGACACCTTTGCCGGGGTTGTCGATATCATGGCCGTGCGCCCGGACGACTTCGTGCTGATCGCCACCAATAATCAGGACCGCGAGGCGCTGGACCGGCTGATTTCGCAGCCCTGCGCCTGGCTCGGGCTGCTGGCGAGCCGCCGCAAGGTGCAGACCTTTATGCGCCAGATGCGCGACAACGGCGTGCCGGAGGCGGATCTCAGCCGCCTGCGGGCGCCCATCGGCTACGATATCGGCGCCGAGACGCCCCACGAGATTGCCATCAGCGTGCTGGCGGAGATCCTGCAGGTGAAAAACGGCGCCGCCGGCGGGCTGCTGGTTGCTCCGCCCGAGCCACGGACAGAGGAGGCCCCGGCGCTGACCGTCGCCTGACGCCAGCAGGCTAAAAAAAACCACTCACAGTCTGCGAGTGGTTTTTTTGTTTCACCGCGTCGGGCCGCTAGTGCTCCCCGCCGGACTGCTCGTCTTTCTCCACTTTGCGCAGCAGCAGCCACATCCGCACGGTTCTCACCTTGAGGAACTTCGCCGGGGAGCGCTTCTCCTCTTCGCTGCCGGAATGAAAGCCGTTGAAGAACAGGTTGAGCGCCACGGCGCTGATGGTCGCCAGCATGATCCCGCTGTGCAGCAGGGGCTGGAAGGCCGCGGGGAATTTCGAGAAGAAATCCACCGACAGCGTGGGCGTCAGGCCGACGCCGAGGCTGATGGCCACGATGTAGAGGTTGTAGCGGTTGGTGGAGTAGTTGATGCGCGACAGAATGCGGATGCCGGTGGCCAGCACCATGCCGAACATCACCAGCCCGGCGCCGCCGAGCACGAACTGCGGGATCGAGGCGACCAGCACCGCCATTTTCGGCACCATGCCGAAAATAATCAGAATGGCGCCGGAGGCGACGCACACCCAGCGGCTGTGGACTCCGGTGACGCTGACCAGGCCTACGTTCTGTGAAAATGAGGTGTGGGCGAAGCTGTTAAATATGCCGCCGAACATCGAGCCGATGCCGTCCACGCGCAGCCCGCGGACGATATCGTCGGAGGTGAGCTTGCGGCCGACGATTTCGCCCAGCGCCAGAAACATCCCCAGCGACTCGATAAAGACGATGATCAGCACCGCCGTCATCGTCAGGATCGATATCGGATCGAACACCGGCATCCCCAGCGCCAGCGGGGTGACGATGGCAAACCACGCGGCGTCTCCCAGCCCGGCGAGGTTAACCTCATTCATCATTGCCGACACGACGAAGCCAAAAACGATACCCAGCAGCACGGCGACGTTTGACAGAAAGCCTTTGGCAAAGCGGGTGATCAGCAGGATAAACAGCAGCACCGCAAAGGAGATGCAGAGATAGATCGGCGCGCCGTAGTGGGGGTTGCCTTTGCCGCCGGCGGCCCAGTCGATGCCGACGCCCATGATGCTCAGGCCGATGGAGGTGATAACGACCCCGGTGACCAGCGGCGGGAACAGCGGCATCAGGCGACCGATCAGCGGCGCCAGCAGCGTAGTGATGACGCCGGCGGCGATGGTGGCGCCGAAAATGCCCAGCAGGCCAATGTCGGGGTTCATGCCGATGGCGATCATCGGCGTGACCGCCGCGAAGGTCACGGACATGATGACCGGCAGGCGGATGCCCATAAAGCGGCCGATACCGAGGCACTGCAGCAGCGTCACCACGCCGCAGCAGAAGAGGTCGCAGCTGATGAGCAGCGCGACGGTTTGTTTATCCAGTCCCAGCCTGCTGCCAATCATTAACGGCACGGCCACGGCCCCGGCATACATCACCAGTACGTGCTGGAGGCCGAGAATAATGAGTTTGCCGATCGGCAGCATGCGATCGACGTCATCAACCGGGGGATTTTCTAAAGGTACAGCGTTTGCGTGCGAATTTGCGTTGCTCATGAAGACATTCCTCCTGGTATTGTCATGAACCTACTTTCTTTTAACGCTCGGCTATCTATGCTTATCCGGTGCCAGAAAGCCGCAAACGGGGAGTAAACTGATTGAAGTGAGTGAGTAATCACAGTAATCAGGCTGAAGCGTTCATTTTCTGCAACGGCCATCAAATAACCGGAAAATGAATAAAATCGCAGCGTTACCTCAATTGCGGCGGCGCGATTCTCAAATTGATTGCGCCAATTGATAATTACCGCTGCGGGTAAAATTCAGAAACGATACTGCAGCGTCAGGCGGTTCTGCCAGAAGCTGTGGTCGTACAGCGGCGAGGTTTGCACGCCGGCAAAATTGCTGATGCTTACCCCTTTTAGCGCCCCGTCGAATGCCCAGCTGGCGTACAGCAGATACTCGGACTGATTGATGCTCGCGCTGGCCGTCGAGGGCTTCAGATCCATAAACGCGTAGCGGGCGCCCATCGTCAGATTCTCACTGGCAATGAAGTGCACGCCGGTGGCCCAGGCGTTGCCGCTGCCGAGATCCTGAGTGCTGGTAAAGTAGGGCTGGGCAAAGTAGGGACCGGAGGCGGTGTTGTGGGCGTAGGGCAGCACCAGAGCGCCGTTTTTCCAGCTGCTGCCGCTGGCCGCAATGTGGTTGTAGCCAAGCTTCCAGCTCAGGGAAGGGGTGAGTGTGAGCGCCAGCTGCGTGCCGTAGGAGGTGCTGTTGACCTCGCCCGCCAGCGCTTTGCCCGCGTCGGTGCCGCGAATAAACTGCACGCCGATATCCGGCGCCAGGGCGGCCTGCTGCCAGTTCAGATGGCTTTCGCCGTACACCAGCCGCACGTAGTCATCGTACTCCTGGTACCATATCTGGCCCGTCAGCCGCTTATTCTCCAGCTGCACGCCGCGCCCGGCGCCGACGCCCCACATGCCGTTGATCGGCGTATCAATCTCGCTAAAGGCGGTGGTTTTGAGAAAATTATCATCGCCCCACGGCTTGTAGCGCCAGACTTTGGTGGCGCGCAGAAAGTTCTCCTTGTCGCCGTAGTTGACGTCAAGAGCCCGGTAGAGGATCGGCGTAATGCGCCAGTCGTAGTCGCCCATAAACGGCAGGGTCAGGCGCTGATCGCCGGCGGTGATTTTCAGGTCCCGGTACTGCCAGCTGAGCCAGGCTTCGCCGAGGTTGTTCTGGTTCTGGCCGATATCCCTGATGGTGCGGCTGTTATCGCCATGATTAATGCCGCGCAGGAAGACGCCGCTCAGGCCAACCTGAAAGCCTGACAGCACCGCCGTGGTGTAGTTAATGCTGCCGCCGTAGCTGATGGTGTCCTGATTGAGGTGTTTGTTGAAATAGGCGTTGTGGGTGGAGTAGTAGAGCGAGCGGAGCGTGCCGCTGACCGTCCCGCAGGTCAGGAAATCGCTCAGGGTACTGACGCCGTCCGCGCCGTAGCTGCAGGATGCGTCGATATTGCTTCGGGTGTCGGCTTCGACCCCGGGAACGGCAAAAAACAGTAAAGTGCTGGCACAGGTATAACCGCATATTTTGCGTTTCATGGTTTTTCCTTTGCTTAAAGTTAAAGCAGAACCTTGTTCAAAAATGGTTTAAAGACACTGTGCGATGCGGGCTTTCACGTTATCTTATCGACCGTATTCACATAGCCCTGCTGGCTTATGAACCTCAGCCTGCCGGAAGGTCGCAGAATTGCTGACGCTAAGAAACCGGCTTATATCTGTACGTGCTTACCCGAAGAGAAAGAGTTACGGCGAACGACTGGCGCGAATGCGGCGCGCCGGGCGGCGGTGCGCCGGGCAATGGTGCCCGGCAGCGTGATGGAACGAGTTACTGGCTGATGACCGTCCCGGTTTTTCCTTCGATGCCCTCTTTGGCTTTGCTGAGCACGGTGATCAGCGCCTTGCGCCCCGGGCGAGAGCGAGCAAACGAGGCGGCGGCCTCCACTTTCGGCAGCATCGAGCCTTTGGCGAAGTGTCCCTCTGCGATAAAGCGCTCGGCGTCGCGCAGGGACAGATTATCCAGCCACTGCTCGTTGGGCTTGCCGAAGTTGATGGCCACTTTTTCCACCGCGGTGAGGATAATCAGCATATCGGCGTCGATCATCTCCGCCAGTTTGGCGCTGGCCCAGTCCTTATCGATCACCGCGCTGGCGCCGCGCAGGTGGTTACCTTCGCGGATCACCGGAATGCCGCCGCCGCCGACGGTGATCACCACGTGGCAGGCGTCCATCATCGCCTTCACCGTCTCTTTTTCAATGATGTCCACCGGCTTCGGCGAGGCCACCACGCGGCGGTAGCCGCGCCCGGCGTCCTCTTTCATGATGTAGCCGTTTTTCGTCAGCCTGTCGGCTTCCTCTTTGCTGAAGAATGAGCCGATCGGCTTGGTCGGGTTCAGGAAGGCTTCGTCGTTAGCGTCTACCTCCACCTGGGTTATCAGGGTCGCAACCGGGATATCCAGACGGCGCGACAGCAGCTCTTCGCGCAGGGCGTTCTGCAGGTCGTAGCCGATGTAGCCCTGGCTGAGTGCCACGCAGACCGACATCGGCAGCATCGGCGTATGGGCCTCGGTTTTGGCCGCCGCTTCAAAGGCGAGGTTGATCATCCCCACCTGCGGGCCGTTGCCGTGGGTGACCACCACCTGATGGCCCTGGGCAATAAGGTCGACGATGGCCCGCGAGGTCTGCTTGACTGCGACCATCTGTCCGGCGAGATCGTCGCCCAGCGCGTTGCCGCCGAGGGCGAGCACGATTTTTTTACTCATAAATTCCTCTCTAAAGTGTCGGGTCCGCCCACGGGAAGCGCGGCGGCGGAAAATGGCGTACGGCGTATGAAGCGGCCCTGCCCGGCGCTGCCGGTAAAGGTGCCGTTATCAAAAATGACCCGCCCGCGCGACAGCGTCTGGCGAATCGCGCCCCGGCAGATAAAGCCCTCGTAGGGCGAGTAGTCGGCGTTGTCGTGCAGCATCTCGTGGCGGATGGTGGTGGTGCGCCGCGGGTCGATAATCACCACGTCGCCATCGGCGCCGGGCGCGAGGCGCCCCTTCTGCGGCCACAGGCCGAACAGCTTCGCCGGGTTGGCGCTGGTCAGGGCCACGAAGCGTTCCGGGCTGATGCGCCCGGTCATCACGCCGTGGGAGAAGAGCAGCAGCAGGCGGTTTTCCACGCCCGGCAGGCCGTTCGGACAGCGGCTGAAATCGCCGCCGGAGATCTGCCTGCGCTGCGCCGCTGAGAAGGCGCAGTGGTCGGTGGCGACCGTGTCGATGGCGCCATCGGCGATGCCGCACCACAGGGCGTCGTTATTGCTGGCGCTGCGCATCGGCGGGCTGCACAGATAGTTCAGCGCGTCGTCGCGCTCGTAGCAGCGTTCGTCGAGCATCAGGTACTGCGGGCAGGTTTCTACCCACACCTGTTGCCGGCGCGCCCTGGCGAGGCGCAGATAGTCCAGCCCCAGCGCGTTGGAGAGATGCACAATATAGAGCGGCGCGTTGCCCGCCAGCTTCGCCAGGTTGATGGTGCGGGCGATGGCCTCCGCTTCGCACTCCAGCGGACGGCTCAGGGCGTGATAGCGCGGCGCGGTCTTGCCGGCGTTGATAAACTCCGCCCGCCGCTGGGCGATAGCGGCATCGTTTTCCGGGTGCACCGTGGTCAGAGCCCCGGCGCGATGCAGGTGGCGCATCGCCTGCAGGATCTCGTCGTCGTTAAGCTTGTACTGGTAGGTCAGGTAGAGCTTGAAGCTGCTGATGCCCGCGTCAACCATCATCGGGATCTCGTCGAGAATGCCGTGGTTAACGTGCTGAATAACGCCGTGAAAGCTGTAGTCGATGACCGCCTTGTAGGCCGCGTAGCCGCGGTAGGCGTCGAACTGGTGGCGCAGGTGGCAGCCCGGCGGCCCGAAGCCCATATGATCGACAATGGTGGTGGTACCGCCGCAGGCCGCGGCCCGGGTGCCGGTAAAGAAATCGTCGCAGCTGCGGGCCAGCCCGACGTCAATGTTCAAGTGGGTGTGAACGTCAACGCCGCCGGGCATCACGTAGCAGCCGTCGGCGTCAATGATTTCGCAGGGGTGTTCCGCCTCAATAGAGTCGGCAAGGCGCTTGACGAGGCCATCTTCGATCAGCAGATCCTGCTGCATCTGCCCATCGGCATTGACGACGAGGCCATTTTTAATCAGTACGCGCATAGGAACCTCAATATCCCGCCGCAGAACGCGGCGGGAGAAAGGACAAACAATTACTCTGTTGCCAGCCAGCTCAGCGGGATGGCGGCATACATCGCGGCGCAGGTCACCAGGTGCGATTTCCAGGTTTTCTCATTCGGCGCGTGGGCCTCCGGCTCTTTGCCCGGACCGAAGCCGATCACCGGAATGCCGTGGCGGCCCATGATGGAGACGCCGTTGGTGGAGAAGGTCCACTTATCGACTACCGGCGCTTTACCGAACAGGCCCTCATAGGCGTTGCTCAGGGCGCGGACGGTGAAGTGGTTCTCTTCCACTTTCCAGGTCGGGAAGTAGCATTCGGTCGGGTAGACCAGGCCGGTCCACGACGGACGCTCGTAGTTGTACATCGAGACCACGGCTTTTGCTTTCTTAACCGCCGGCAGGGCGCGGATCTCTTCCAGCGCGCCTTCCCAGGTTTCGCCCCAGGTCAGGCGGCGGTCGATGGAGACGGCGCAGCTGTCGGCGACCGCGCAGCGGCTCGGGGAGGTGAAGAAGATTTCAGACACGGTCAGGGTGCCCTTGCCGAGGAAGTCGTCGTGGCCCAGATTCTGCGCTAGCTGCTCCAGCTCGGTCAGGACCGGCGCCATTTTGAAGATGGCATTGTCGCCGCGCTCCGGCGCGGAGCCGTGGCAGCTGACGCCCTGTACTTCAACGCGGATCTCCATGCGGCCGCGATGGCCGCGGTAGATCTGGCAGTCGGTCGGCTCGGTGCTGACCACGAACTCCGGACGGATGCCGGACTGCTCGATGATGTACTGCCAGCACAGGCCGTCGCAGTCCTCTTCCTGCACGGTGCCGGTCACCAGCAGGGTGTACTCGTCTTCCAGCCCCAGGTCCTTGATGATCTTGCCGGCGTAGACCATGGAGGCCATGCCGCCCTCCTGGTCAGAGGTGCCGCGTCCGCCGATCAGCTCGTCGGTTTCCATGCCTTCATACGGGTCGAAGTTCCAGTTCTTGATGTTGCCGATGCCGACGGTATCGATGTGCGCATCCATCGCCACCAGGCGCGGGCCGTGGCCGATGTAGCCCAGCACGTTGCCCATCGGGTCAATTTCCACTTTATCGAAGCCGACTTTTTCCATCTCTTCTTTGATGCGGTGTACCACGCGCTTCTCGTCGCAGCTTTCGCTCGGGATGGCAATCATGTCGCGCAGGAAGCGGGTCATCTCTTTTTCGTAGCCTTTTGCTTTTGCCACGATCTCTTTAAACGGAATTTGCTTAGCCATGAATGTGTTCTCCAGTCCTTAATATGTCCCGCACGGCGGGAGGAATTTAGTCAGTGGGTTACTGCGCGGCCGGGTGTTTACCTTCCCAGACCACTTCGCGATAGTGCTTGACGTCGGTATCGCCTTCGGTGCTGATCACCAGCACCACAGAATCTTTATCGAGCTTCAGCTTGTGCATCAGCGCGTCGCGCTGCGGATGAAAGTGGACGGCGGCCAGCAGCCCGAGGCCGACGGCGCCGGATTCGCCGGAAATCACGCGCGGGTCGCGCCCCAGCGGATTGCCCAGCACCCGCATGCCCAGCGCCGCGACGGCGTCCTGGCAGGAGACGAACTGGCTGGCGCAGTTGCGCAGCACTTCCCAGCCGAGCGGGTTCGGCTCGCCGCAGGCGAGGCCCGCCATGATGGTCGCCATGTCGCCGCCGACGTTGACGATCTGCCCCTTGATGCCGGAGCGGTAGAGGCAGTCGGCCAGTTCCGGCTCAACGACGATCGCGTGCAGATTTTTCGGCCCGTAGACGTCGGCCAGGTAGCCGAGAACGCCGCCGGCCATCGCGCCAACGCCGCCCTGCAGCAGGACGTGGGTCGGGCGGGCGATGCCCATCGAGGCAATCTGCTCGACCGCCTCATCGGCGAGGGTGGCGTAGCCCTGCATGATCCAGGTCGGGATTTTGGTATAGCCTTCCCAGGCGGTGTCCTGCACCACTTCCCAGCCGTTCTTCTGCGCGGTCTGCATAGTGAAGCGCACGGTGTCGTCATAGTTCATGTCGGTGACGATGCACTCGGCGCCGAGCTTGAGGATGGCGTCAACGCGCTCCTGCGCGGAGCCTTTCGGCATATAGACAACCGCGTTCTGGCCGAGCTGCTGCGCCGCCCAGGCCACGCCGCGGCCGTGGTTGCCGTCGGTGGTGGTGGCGAAGGTCATCTTCTCTTTGATGCTTGATTTCAGTTTCTCAAAGGAGAGGGCGTCGATATCTAACTGATACTTTTCGCACAGCAGCCGGGCGATGGCGTAAGAGCCGCCGAGCATTTTGAAGGCGTTAAGGCCGAAGCGCTGCGACTCGTCCTTAACCAGAATTTTGTTGACGCCGAACAGGTTCGCCAGCTCGTTGAGAGCGACCAGCGGCGTCGGCTTATAGCCGGCGATTTTCTGGTGGAAGTGGCGCGCCTGCCGCGCCTGCTGGCGGGAAAACAGCGCGGAGGTTTCCCCGGTAAAAAAGCGGTTGTCGGCGATATCCATCTTCAGTGAGAAAGCAGACATACTCTGTCCTTATCATGCATGACGAAAATGAGGGGCTGGCCCGCGGGCCAGCCGGGGGAGATTACTTAATGCGCTTTTGCGCCTCTTTGAGCAGCTGCTCCAGCACCTGGCCCGGGTTGGCGTATTTGCGGCAGACGATCATCGCGGCGATGATGTACGGCTTCCAGCTCGCCTCTTTGTAGGTCGGAATGCGGTACTTCTCGAACACCGCTTCGGTGACTTCGCCCTCTTTGCAGGAGACGCCGGTGATGTCTGCCGGCAGGCAGTGCATGTACAGCGCTTCGCCGTCGCGAGTGTGCTTCATCATCTCTTCGGTGCAGTGCCAGTCTTTGTGCTTCGCATTCTGCTCAAGGCAGGCTTTTTCCAGCGCCTTCAGGCCGTCGTGGTCGTTGGCGCGCAGCAGCTCGGTGCGTTTCTCCATCACCTTGTACGGTGCCCAGGACTTCGGATAAACGATATCGGCGTCTTTAAACGCCTCTTCCATGCTGGTTACCTGACGGAAGCTGCCGCCGGAGGCTTTGGCGTTATTTTTCGCCACTTCGATGACGTCCGGGATCAGGTCATAGCCTTCCGGGTGGGCGAGGGTGACGTCCATACCGAAGCGGGTCATCAGGCCGATGATGCCCTGCGGCACGGAGAGGGGCTTGCCGTAGCTCGGGGAGTAGGCCCAGGTCATGGCGATCTTCTTGCCCTTGAGGTTTTCCAGCGAGCCGAAGTGCTCGCGCAGCCACGCCAGGTCGGCCATCGACTGGGTCGGGTGGTCGATATCACACTGCAGGTTAATCAGCGCCGGGCGCTGGGGCAGCACGCCCTGCTTGTGGCCGTCGTCCAGCGCTGCGCCGACTTCGCGCATATAGGCGTTACCGGCGCCGAGGAACATGTCGTCGCGGATACCGATGGCGTCGGCGCAGAAGGAGATCATGTTGGCGGTTTCGCGCACCGTTTCGCCGTGGGCGATCTGCGATTTACCTTCGTCCAGATCCTGCTGGGCGAGGCCTAACAGGTTCAGCGCCGAGGCATAGGAGAAGCGGGTGCGGGTGGAGTTATCGCGAAAGACCGAGATGCCCAGGCCGCTATTAAACACTTTGGTGGCGATATTTTCAGCGCGCAGCGTCTTCAGGGCCGCCGCGACGTCCAGCACCTGCTTCAGTTCATCCGGCGACTGTTCCCAGGTCAGCAGGAAGTCCTTCTCGCTGAGGTGAGAGTTGAGCTTGTTGATATCCTTAATCAGTTCGTTAACAGTTTTCATGTTTCAATCCTGGTCGTGAATGACGGGCTTAATGATTGCTGTGCGGTCGGATGAGCGTGAATGCCGAATGCTGACTGCCAGCGCTGGAATAACACTAACAATAAGCGTGCCAGTTCCCCGGCAAGGTGCGGGACCGACATTGAATGACGAAGATTCTGCGAGGTTTATCACGAATTTAAGCGCAGGAAAGGGCGCGTACTGAAATTGCCCGAGGGATCCAGCGCGGTTTTTTGTTGCAGCGCGACATTTATGCAGTGACCATCCGGCGGATTATCGCCGTTGACTCAATCCAAATTGATAATTCCTCTGCCGTCATTATCACATTGAGATGAAAATGTGATTGCGACAGCATATTTCATATAACGAGGGGGAGAGAGCGCAATCTATATCAACGCGTGCCGGTACTGAGGGTGTTATCATCCCGGCAAATAATAAAAAATTATCTACTGGTGATGCGCCAGGTGAGCAATATAACAAAGGTCGATTATGATACCGTCCACTAAGCCCTCGGTGCTGATGCAAATTCAGCCTACAATTCAAAAGTTTGCCAGGATGCTGTCCGGCGTGCTCCAGCTGGAAGTTGAGATTGTCGATAGTGCCCTATACCGCGTTGCCGGCACGGGCATGTTCAGTAAACAGCTTGGGCAGAAGTTGGATACAAACTCTCGACTTCTTAGTTACATTATAGAAACAAAGCGGGAAAAAGTGGTGACCCATTCCCGTTTTGATCCGCTCTGTAAAGATTGCACAAATAAAGAGAAGTGCGAAGAAAAGGCCTTTCTCGGTACGCCGGTAATATACCACGACCAGTGCGTCGGCGTTATTAGTCTGGTGGCGCTGACCCGCGAACAGCAGGAGCGCATTAATGATAACATTCAGGAGTTCTCCGACTACGTTCGCCACGTTTCCAGCATATTTGTTTCGCGCTTTTTGCACGATCAGGGCGGCGGCGACAATATTCAGAAAATATTTTTGACGATGATCGAAAATATGGATCAGGGCGTGCTGGTGGTCGGTAATGACCAAAAGGTGAAATTCGCTAACCAGACTGCATTGAAAATTATGGGCATTAATCAGGGAGGCCTGATCGGCAAGGCGCTACATTTTCAGCCGCTGACTTTTGAGGATAACTTCAAGCACGGCCACATGCAGCACGTTATCTCCTTTGACGACCGCAAGGAGCTGATCATCGGCCAGCTGCACGCGGTGCAGGACCAGTGGCTGTTTCTGATGGCCTTCCACCAGTCCCACTCCTCGGCGGACTTCAGCAGCGCGCAGGAGGGGCCGCAGATTGAGGCGATGGTCGGCGAATGTCGGCCCATGCGCCAGCTGAAAAAGCTGATTGCCCGGGTGGCGCCGAGCCCGTCGAGCGTGATGATCGTCGGCGAAAGCGGCACCGGCAAAGAGGTGGTCGCCCGCGCTATCCACAAGCTGAGCGACCGCCAGGCGAAGCCCTTTATCGCTATTAACTGCGCCGCCATTCCCGAGCAGCTGCTGGAGAGCGAGCTGTTTGGCTACGTGAAGGGCGCCTTTACCGGCGCGTCGGCGAACGGCAAGACCGGACTCATTCAGGCGGCCAACAACGGCACCCTGTTTCTCGATGAAATCGGCGATATGCCGCTGACCCTGCAGGCCAAGCTGCTGCGGGCCATCGAGTCGCGCGAGATCCAGCCGGTAGGCGCCAGCCATCCGGTGCCGGTGGATATCCGCATTATCTCGGCGACCAACCAGAACCTTGAGCAGTACATTGCCGCCGGCAAATTCCGCGAAGATCTCTACTATCGCCTCAACGTCATCCCGCTGCGCCTGCCGCCGCTGCGCGAGCGCCAGGACGACATTGAGCTGCTTATCCACTACTTCCTCCATCTGCACACCCGCCGCCTGGATCTGGTCTATCCCGGCGTCGCGCCGGACGTTATCGCCTTCCTCAAGCGCTACCGCTGGCCGGGCAACATCCGCGAGCTGAGCAACCTGATGGAGTATCTGGTCAACGTCGTGCCCTCCGGCGAAATTATTGATATGTCGCTGCTGCCGCCAAACCTTATCAGCAGCAGCGAGGTAGCTGAACCGGAGCCGCCGCGCGGCGGCGCTTCTCCGGCCGCGCCGGCGGAGGAGAGCGTTACCGCGCTGGAGGAGATGGAGCGCCAGATGATCCGCGACGCGCTTTCCCGCTACAGCAACAAGAAGCAGGCGGCGGACGAGCTGGGGATTGGTATTGCGACGCTGTACCGTAAAATTAAGAAATATGAGCTGGCTGGCACCTAGCCGCTATTTATCGCTGTATTGCTAATGCTTTTTATGACGCGAGGGGAACCCCTCGCTTTTTTAATGGTACGTACCCCCGGTTTATGTCAATTGGCAAAATGAGCGCTATTGTCATGGCGCCTTATAGTTACTCCACTTGTGTTTTTTCTATCATCAAAATTTACGCATTTCTCAGCGCGATGTTTCATAATTAAAACTAATCTGCTTATTAATAATACAGGGCAAGGTCTTTTTTTGCCCAGCGGGAGGTTTTATAACTTTTTGTAAATCAATGAATTTTATATCTAAGGCTATTATCTAAAAAGCAGAAGCTGTATTTCAGTAATACCTCGCTATGATTTTTAACGCGTTAATACGCAGCGCCATTATCGTTTGCTTGCCCGCAATATTAGCCAAACTACCCTTAATTTTTTAATCATCTTGTTAAAAAAAACCAGTAATAGAAGACAGTCACAAACCTAATTTCCGATGGTAAATTACTTGGCCTTCCTTACGTTCACCGCGCATTTATATACGACTTACCCTTTGCCGACGCAGCGCGAAGGGGCGTGAACGTAATGAATTAATAGCACTGATATCTTATGGAGCTGAGTATGTCGTTACACACCTCGCTGACCCGCAGAGAGGCGCTGGTAAAGATGGCGGCCGTAATGGTCACCGCCAGCCTGTTACCCTATTCAACAATAACCCACGCGAGCGGGCCCAGGCTGCCTCCGCGCCGCTTGAATACGCCCAGTTTTTGCAGATTTCGCAAAAAATTACCGGGTTTGAGCCGTTAGACGTTGCGCTTTCCGCCCGCTATTTTTCCGCACTGAACGCCCGTTTTCCGCAGCTGAGCCAGCACCTTAGCGCCCTGTACGCGCTCAGCCAGCAGGCGGCAGACGCGCAGGTTTTTAATCAGATGGCCCGGGAGCGGGGGATGGCGGAGACGATTCAGGCCATTGTCACCGCGTGGTATACCGGCACTGTCGATCCCGCAAGCGTCGATAACAGCCAGCTGGTCGCTTACAAAGAGGCCCTGATGTACCGCACCGTACAGGATGCGCTGATTGTGCCCACCTGGTGCACCTTCGGGCCCCTGTGGTGGACTGACCTGCCGCCCGGCGTAACCCGCCAGCCTTCCGTACCCGCCATCGATTTACCTGCCGTATTAGCAACCAACGAGGACAATGCGTGAAAAGCCCAATCATAAATGCGAACGGCGATGCAGAAGCCGACGTGGTCATTGTCGGTTCCGGCATCGTAGGTGGCCTGATGGCGAATGCCCTGGTCAGTCAGGGCTATTCGGTGCTGGTGCTGGAGGCGGGCCCGCGCATTGAGCGCGGCCAGGTGGTCGAGAACTGGCGCAATATGCCGCTGCGCAACCGCGCCGGCTCGGATTTCCAGGGACTCTATCCCCAGTCGGAGTACGCCACCGCGCCGCTCTATTTCCCGGAGAACGACTATATCAAGCTGACCGGCCCCAACGGCTCTGGCTTCAGGCAGGGCTACCTGCGGGTGGTGGGCGGCACCACCTGGCACTGGGCCGCCTCCTGCTGGCGCAACCATCCCAACGATTTTCGCATGAAGTCCCTTTATGGCGTTGGCCGCGACTGGCCCATCTCGTATGAGGAGATAGAGCCGTGGTACAGCAAAGCCGAAGAGGAGATTGGCGTCGCCGGGCCCAACAACCCGGAGTGGCAGTCCCCCTCCGAGCGCAGCAGGCCCTATCCGATGGATATGGTGCCCTGGGCCTACGGCGACAGGCGCATCGCCGAGATTGTCAATCCCCACGGTTTTAAATCGGTGCCGATCCCGCAGGGGCGCAGCACCCGGCCCTGGCAGGAGCGGCCGACCTGCTGCGGCAACAACAACTGCCAGCCCATTTGTCCTATCGGGGCGATGTACAACGGCATCCACCACGTTGAGCGCGCCGAGCACAAGGGGGCGAAGGTGATCCCCGAGGCGGTGGTATACAAAATCGACACCGACGACGACAACCGCGTGACCGGCGTCCACTGGTATGACACGGCGCACGCCTCCCACCGGGCGAGCGGTAAAGCCTTCGTTCTGGCCTGCAACGGGATTGAAAACCCGCGCCTGTTGCTGCTGGCGGCCAATGAGAAGAACCCGAACGGTATCGCCAACAGCTCCGATCAGGTGGGGCGCAACATGATGGATCACTCCGGCCTGCACTGCTCATTCCTTGCCCGCGAGCCGCTGTGGATTGGCCGCGGCCCGGCGCAGAGCAGCTGCATGGTGGGCTATCGCGACGGCGGCTTCCGCGCCGACCACTCCGCCAATAAAATCATCATCAACAACATCAACCGGGTCATTCCGTCCGCCGTTGAGGTCCTGAAAAAGGGCGCGGTGGGTAAAGCGCTGCAGGAGGCGGTGCGCGACCGCGCCAGCCGCTCGGTGGATCTCTCCATCAGTCTGGAGCCGCTGCCGGACCCCAACAACCGCCTGACCCTGAGCCCGACCCGCAAAGACAGGCACGGCCTGGCCTGTCCGGACATCCACTATGACGTCGGGGACTACGTGCGCAAGGGGCTGGAGGTGGTGAAAACCCAGCTGCGGCAGATAGGCGACCTGTTTGATGCGGAAGAGTTTGTCATCAACGACAAGCTGAACGCCAACAATCACATTATGGGCGGCCACATCATGGGCAGCGATCCGAAGACGTCGGTGGTGGACGGCAACTGCCGCGCCCACGATCACGCCAATCTCTGGATCCCGGGCGGCGGCGCGATGGCCTCTGCCAGCGTGGTTAACACTACCCTCACGATGGCGGCGCTGGGCCTCAAGGCGGCCAACGACGTGCTTCGCGTCCTGGAGGGAAAATGAACAAAATTGCGCATTCCCTGAGCGCGGCGCTGCTGCTGGGCTGCGGCCTCGCGGCCCACGCCGGTGAGAACATTGACGGGGATTTGATTGCCAGAGGCAAAGCGCTTGCCGTCGCCTCAGACTGCATGGCCTGCCACACCAATACCCCGCAGCAGGGGAAACCCTACGCCGGGGGCTACGGCATCGCCTCGCCCATGGGCACCATCTACGCGACTAACATCACGCCGTCGGTCAAATACGGCATTGGCGGCTATTCCGAGGCCGAGTTTGCCGCCGCCCTGCGGACCGGTATTCGCAAGGATGGCGCTCACCTCTACCCGGCGATGCCGTACACCGCCTACACCCGCCTGAGCGATGACGAGATCCACGCCCTCTATACCTACTTTATGCACGGCGTCGCGCCGGTCGACGAACCGGCGGCGCACGAGACCGCGCTGCCGTTTCCGTTCAATATTCGTCTCTCCATGGCGGCGTGGAACCTGCTCTATCTGGACAATGCCCGTTTTACGCCGGACCCGGCGAAGGGCGATATGTGGAACGAAGGCGCGGCGCTGGTGCAGGGCGCGGCCCACTGCGGCACCTGCCACACGCCGCGCAACGTGATGATGGCGGAGGACGACTCCCGCTTCCTGGCGGGGGCGCAGCTGGGCTCGTGGTACGCGCCCAATATCACTTCCGATCCGCACGCGGGTATTGGCGGCTGGAGTGAGCAGGAGCTGGTGAACTACCTGAAAACGGGCCGGGCCGCAGGCCGCGGGCAGGCGGCGGGGCCGATGGCCGAAGCCGTCGAGCACAGCTTTCAGCACCTGAGCGAGCGGGAGCTGCGGGCGATTGTGACCTATCTGAAGACGGTGCCCGCTCAGGGTGAAGAAGGTAAAGGCGGCGCGGAGGGCAGCGCCCCGGCGCAGCCGCACTATAACGTCGAGCTTAACCTGCGCGGCGCAAATCCGCCCAACGTCAACCACACGCTCAACGGCGGCGAGGCGCTTTACAGCGGCTACTGCGCCAGCTGCCACCAGCCGGACGGCAGCGGCAGCCGCAATCAGGCCTATCCCTCCCTGTTCAACAACTCCGCCACCTCGGGGAGCAACCCGTCAAACCTGATTGCCACTATCCTGCTGGGCGTCGATCGCCAGGCGGACGGCAAGCACGTGCTGATGCCGGGCTTCGGCGAAGGCTCCTACGTCGGCGAGCTGACGGACAAGCAGGTAGCCGATATCGCCAATTTCGTGCTGCAGAAGTACGGCAACAGCGCGGTGAGCGTCACCGAGGCTGACGTCAGCGAGGTGCGCGCCGGAGGGCCGAAGCCGTTGCTGGCCCGCGTGCAGCCGATGATTGTGCCGGGGATGGTCGTCGGGGTAATTATCGTTATCCTGCTGGTGATCTGGTGGCTGCGCCGCCGGGCGCGCCGCTAGACGCCGGCTTGCGATCCCCACCTCGGGCGGCGCCGCAAAGTGCCGCCCGTTTTTTATCTGCGTCAGCCCGATGGCGCTGCGCCGCCGAATGCCGGAAAAGTATGGTACTCTCACAAAAACAAGAGACTGTACCGGTTACCGATATGCATAACACCCTTGCCTCCTACTCGTGCTCTGAGCCTGATGGCGCGCACGCCCGGGCTCTGCTTGACCCGCTGCTGGCTATCTACGGTATCAGAACGCTGGTTGCTGAACTGCTGGCCGCAGGCGAGCAGCACTGGACGCCCGCCATTCTCAAGCGTGCAATCGACACCGGGAAAATCGACCGCCGCCTCGGCGAGCGCGAATATCAGCGGCTGGCGCAGCTGCTGCCCGCGCCGCCCGCCCATCATCCGGATTACGCCTTTCGTTTTGTCGATCTCTTCGCCGGCATCGGCGGGATCCGCAGCGGCTTCGAGGCCATCGGCGGGCAGTGCGTGTTCACCAGCGAATGGAACAAGCACGCGGTGCGCACCTACCGCGCCAACTGGTACTGCGACCCGGACGCGCACCAGTTTAACGAGGATATTCGCAGCGTTACCCTGAGCCACCGCGGCGAAGTCAGCGACGCCGAGGCGGCGGCGCACATCCGCCGGGTTATGCCCCGGCACGACGTGCTGCTCGCGGGCTTCCCGTGCCAGCCCTTTTCCCTGGCCGGCGTGTCGAAGAAGAACGCCCTCGGCCGCGCCCACGGTTTCGCCTGCGATACCCAGGGCACGCTCTTTTTTGACGTTGCCCGCATCATCGACGCCTGCCGCCCGGCCATCTTCGTGCTGGAGAACGTTAAAAACCTCAAAAGTCACGACGGCGGCAAAACCTTCCGCATCATCATGCAGACCCTCGACGATCTCGGCTACGATGTGGCCGACGCCGCCGAGATGGGGCCGGACGATCCGAAGATCGTCGACGGCCAGCACTTTCTGCCCCAGCACCGCGAGCGCATCGTGCTGGTCGGCTTTCGCCGCGATCTTGACCTCGCCCGGGGCTTTACCCTGCGGGATCTGCCGGCACTCTATCCGGCCCGCCGCCCGACCTTCGGCGAGCTGCTGGAGCCGACGGTGGACGCCAAATTTATCCTCACGCCGGTGCTGTGGAAGTACCTCTACCGCTACGCCAAAAAGCACCAGGCGCGGGGCAACGGCTTCGGCTACGGCCTGGTGAATCCGGCCCGGGCAGACAGCGTGGCCCGCACGCTGTCTGCGCGCTACTACAAGGACGGGGCGGAGATCCTGGTCGATCGCGGCTGGGACCGGACGCTTGGCGAACAGCACTTTGACGACCCCGACAACCAGCGCCGCCGCCCCCGCCGCCTGACGCCGCGCGAGTGCGCCCGGCTGATGGGCTTCGAAACGCCGCAGGGCTACCAGTTCCGCATTCCGGTCTCCGATACCCAGGCCTACCGCCAGTTCGGCAACTCGGTGGTGGTGCCCGCTTTCGCCGCCGTGGCGAAGCTGCTGAAATCGCGCATCCTGCAGGCGGCGGCGCTGCGCAGGGCGGAGCAGGGCGATGGCGGACGTCCATAATCCCGCCACGCGCAGCAAGAATATGCGCGCCATCGGCACCCGGGATACCGCCATTGAAAAGCGGCTCGCCGGGCTGCTGAGGGAGGCCGGCTTTGACTATACCGTCCAGGACGCCTCCCTGCCGGGCCGTCCGGACTTCGTGCTGGCGGAGTACCGCTGCATTATCTTCACCCACGGCTGCTTCTGGCACCGCCACGACTGCTACCTGTTCAGGCTCCCCGCCACCCGCCGCGAGTTCTGGCTGAATAAAATCGACGCCAACGTCCGCCGCGACCGCCGCGACGCTGCCCGCCTGGCGGAGCAGGGCTGGCGGGTGCTGGTGGTCTGGGAGTGCGCCCTGCGGGGTAAGCATCGGCTGAGCGATAGCGCCCTGATTGCGCGGCTGGAGGAGTGGGTCTTCGGCGGCAGCGGCGGCGCGCAGATCGATATGCGGGGGATTTCGGCGTCGGGGGGATCGGATTAATCCGGTCTGTCGCTGCCATCATTACGCTCACCTGTGCGCGCCGCGTATTTTACTTCATACTGTAAAAAAACCGATCTCTGTCTGATAAATCAATAAGGAACCTAACTTTGGCCGGGAGCAGTCTGTTAACGCTATTAGATGATATCGCCACGCTGCTGGACGATATTTCAGTCATGGGAAAAGTCGCGGCGAAGAAAACCGCCGGGGTGCTGGGGGACGATCTGTCGCTCAATGCCCAGCAGGTGACCGGCGTGCGCGCCAACCGCGAGCTGCCGGTGGTCTGGGGCGTGGCGAAGGGATCGCTGCTCAACAAGGTGATCCTCGTCCCGCTGGCGCTGGTGATCAGCGCCTTTATTCCGTGGGCTATCACCCCGCTGCTGATGCTGGGCGGGGCCTATCTGTGCTATGAAGGGGCGGAGAAAGTGCTGCACAGCCTGCATGCGCGTAAGCATAAAGAGGACCCGCAGGCGCGCCAGCAGCGGCTGGAGGCGGTGGCAGGCAAAGACCCGAAGGCCTTTGAGCGCGATAAAGTTAAAGGCGCGGTGCGCACCGATTTTATCCTCTCGGCGGAAATTGTCGCTATCACTCTCGGCATTGTGGCCGACGCGCCGCTGCTTAACCAGGTGATCATCCTTGCCGGTATCGCCGTGCTGGTGACTATTGGCGTCTATGGCCTGGTAGGGATCATCGTTAAGCTCGACGATATGGGGTACTGGCTGTCGGAGCGCAGCAGCGCGGTGGCTAAAGGCGTCGGCAAAATACTGCTGGTGGCCGCTCCCTGGCTGATGAAAATTCTCACGGTGGTTGGTACGCTGGCGATGTTCCTGGTGGGCGGCGGCATCGTGGTTCACGGTATTGCGCCGCTGCACCACCTGGTGGAGTCCTTTGCCGCAGACTTCGGCGCGCTGGTCAAAACGCTGGCGCCTAACCTGTTTAACCTCGTATTCGGCTTCGTCCTCGGACTGGTGGTGCTTGGGGTCGTTAGCCTGATTTCGCGCCTGCGCCCGGCAAAGTAAATATTGTCCCTGCCGTTATGCAAAGTGGCCGCTCTTCGGCTAAGGTGAAACTGTTTCACCTGATACCGGAGGCGGCGATGGTCTTTTTGGTCAGCGATGAAGTTAAGGCGAAAACCGGCGGCCCCAGCATGGTGGTCACCGGCTACGCCAGCGGCATGATTGAGTGCCGCTGGTACGATGGTTTCAGCGTTAAGCGCGAGGCTTTCCGGGAGGATGAGCTCGTGGCGGGCGACAAGCGCGTCCGGCAGGAGACCTGACCCGGCGCCCGGTTCAGACCGGGCGTTTCCGCGACCTTCGCGCACCGCACTCAGCTGCGATATCTCCCCTGTGAAATAAGTTCATCGCCTTCCTGAGGGCGGCTATCTCCTGCGCCCGGCGGCAGCGATGAGCAGGACTGTTATGGTATCGGGTCACGGCCGGTGGGGCCCCAAAACGCGCCGCTGCCGGGCCAGGTATCGGGGCGCAATAAGGTGTGTTGCCGCGATGTGGATGAGGTGTAATGCTGGTGTGCGATCTTATATCAGTCTAAAATGCTTAGAAAATGCGGTCTATGCAGTAGAAAGTTCTTAAATGTATTCATTTAACTTATAAAAATGGCTTGTTATATAATTCGCTTACCTATACAGTCTTGCTACATCGTTTTTTCCCGATGTAACGAATTTTCAAGCAATTTTGCTACTGTAAGTTTCACGCCGACTGCATTCGCGGTCGGTTTTTTTTTATTTTAATCATTCATGAAGTTAATGTATTTGGCGTAAAACAGGTTGTCTCTGCTGCACATTAACGCCAGGCGTGCGCTACAATTTAAATCTTCCATTATCAATAAGTTGACAATCTGATAACGATCTCCGGACTTAATTTTCGTCGCGAGAAAAGGTTGTGCAATCGGTCACAATAGTTTATTGCTGCTTTCGCTACACTCCCTGCCGTTTATGACTAACCGCATCGAGTATTCTTATGAAAAAAACAGTCGCACTGACCCTGATGAGCCTTTCTTTCCTCTCTTTTGCCTCTCAGGCCGGTGAGCCGCTGGCGGGGAACGAAATACTCTCCGTTCAGAAAGGTGGTGTACCGAATAAAGTCTATCAGCAGAAGAAACCGCATTTAAAAATCGCCACCTATAACATCGGTAAAAATGACGCCTCCGGCAACGTTACCGATTTCACCGCGCTTAATCAGGCGGTAAAAAATATTAATGCCGATATTATTACCGTGGTCGAAATCGACAATAAAACCGCCCGCAGCAAGAAAGTCGATCAGCTTAAAGAAATTGCCGACGCCAACCACATGCACTATGCCTTCGGTAAAGCGCTGGATTTTGACGGCGGCGAGTACGGCGTCGGCGTGCTCTCGCGCTATCCTATCGAGCATAGCCAGGTGGTGAAGCTCCCTTCCGGCCAGGCCGAGCAGCGCGCGACCCTGATGGCGCAGGTGAAGGTGCCGGGCTTTGACTCACCGGTAGTGGTTATGGCGGCCCATCTCGACTGGCAAAAAGATCCGGCAGTGCGCCTGATGCAGGCCCGCTATCTGCTCGATCTCAGCATCGGCGATGCGCCTTCCGACTTTAAGGACATTGCTTCATCGATAAAAATTCTCGCCGGGGACTTCAACTCTACCCGCGACGAGCAGCCGCTGCGCGAAATCCGCTACTTCTTTAATCCGGTTGAGAAGCAGGGCACCGATTACCGCACCTGGCCGGCGGTGAATCCGGCTATCGATCTCGACCACATCTTTACCTTCAAGGGCCAGAAGTGGAACGTGAAGAAGATGGAGATCCCGCAGGACTCCGCCAGCTTTACCTGGTCCGCCGCCAGCGATCACCTGCCGGTGATTGCCGATCTTGAGCTGACGGAGCAGTAATTCCGCGCTGGCTTAAACCGCCAGCATCTCCCGGGCGCTGTAGAGCAGATCCAGATGATCGCCACACAGCGCCTCCATCGTGGTGCGCGACTGGTGGCTGGTGAGGCTCAGCGCGCCCCAGTATTCTCCCTCCCGGTCGCTGAGCGGCACCGCCACCACCAGCATATCTACCTCAAACTCCTTCTCAATGCATGCGTATCCCAGCGCGCGCACCTCGTCGATTTTTTCCATCAGCGCCGGTATATCGGTGATGGTGTAGGGCGTGCGCCGTTCGCGGTGAATGCGCTTAAGCACCGCCTCGCACTCCGGCTCGCTGAGCGTGGCCAGCCACAGGCGGCCGCCGGCGGTGCAGTAGATGGGGACCCGCTCCCCGAGCCGCACCGAGGTGGAGTTCAGCGGCGTGTGCTTGCTGCGGGCGATATAGACCAGCTCATCGTCGTCAATCACCCCCACCGAAGCGTGCTCGCCGGTGCGGCTGGCGATGTACTCCACGACCGGGCGCACCATGCGGGGAAAGCGAGCGGAGTCGACATACGCCTGCCCCAGCCGCAGGGTTCTCGGCGTCAGCCAGTAGTGGCGGCCGTCGGTCTGCAGATAGCGCTCGTGCAGCAGGGTGAGCAGAAAGCGGCGGGCGGCGCTGGGCGTCAGGCCGCTCATTTTCGCTACCTGCGGCACCGTCAGGCGCGGAAAGGCTTTCGAGAAGAGCTGGATGATGGCGAGGCCTTTTTGCAGCCCCACAATTAAGTCTCGCTGATGAACGTTGTTTTGCATATCAGATCACACTTTTGCAACATTTCGGCTCGAGGAGTGCGATTATCGCAGCGTAATGGCGATTAACAAGCGTCTGTGCGGGATTCTGCGTTGTCGCTCTCAACTTCCGCTGAAATACTTCCACAACATTGTATTAACAAATGAGGTGTGAATATGGTCAGCGGATCCACTCAGGTTGTTGCCGTTATCGGCCACCCGATTGCGCAGGTGAAATCGCCGGATAACTTCAACCGCTATTTCGCCGAGCGGCAGATAGACAGCGTCATGATCCCGGTCGATATTGCGCCGGAGGCGGTTGCCGGCTACCTGCAGGCGCTGCGCGGTATGCACAATATGAGCGGGGTGCTGGTGACGGTGCCGCACAAGCAGCGCGCCGCCGGGCTGGTGGACAGCCTGACGCCGAGAGCGCAGCATCTCGGCGCCGTGAATGTCATTCGCCGGCTGCCGGACGGCCGCCTGCAGGGCGATATGCTGGACGGCACCGGATTTTTAATGGCCGCCCGGGCCCACGGCTGGCAGGCCGCCGGGCGTCGGGCGCTGCTCTGCGGCTGCGGCGGCGTCGGCAGCGCGATTGCCTGGGCGCTGTGCGAGGCGGGCGTTGCCGGGCTGGCGCTGTACGATGCCCAGCCCGATATGCAGCAGCGCCTGCATGACCGGCTGGCGCAGCACTTCCCGGCGGTACAGCTCGGCGGGCTGCCGCAGACGCTGGCCGGCGTCGACCTGCTGGTCAACGGTTCGCCGGCCGGAATGACGGGCTTCGACGCGCTGCCGCTGCCGGAGGCGCTGCTCGGCACGCTCAATGCGGGCACGCACGTGGCCGACGTGGTCACCGCCCCGGTGATGACCCCGCTGCTGGAGTATGCCCGCGGCCGCGGCTGCGCGGTGCAGACCGGGCCGGAGATGGCCCTCGCGCAGATGACGCTGATGGGCGAGTTTATCGGCGCCATGCCGCCGCCGTCGGAGGACGCGGCATGAAAAGCTGGGACGTTATCGTGATCGGCAGCGGCGCGGCGGGCTTTGCCGCGGCGGTCACCGCCTGCTGCAAGGGGCTGTCGGTGCTGATGCTGGAGAAAGCGCCGCAGTTCGGCGGTACCTCGGCCATCTCCGGCGGCGCGGTGTGGATCAACGACAGCGACCAGGCGCGGGCGCAGAACAAAAGCGGCTCTCCGGAGGCGATGCAAACCTATCTGCAGACCATCATCGGGGCGGAGAATTACCGCCCGGAAGTGGTCGACGCCTTTATCACCGCCGGGCGCGAGGCGCTGGCCTTTCTGGAAAAAGAGGGCGCGGTGAAGTACAGCCTGCGTCCACTGTCGCCGGACTACTACCCGGACGAACCCGGCGCCGTCGACGTCGGCCGGGCGCTGGAGGTCGTGGAGTTTGACGGCCGCCGCCTCGGGGCGCGCTTTCGCGACCTGCGCTCGCCGCCGCCGGGGATGCTGCTGTTCGGCGGCATGATGGTCAACCGGGTCGATATTCAGCACTTCCTCGATATGCGCCGCTCCCTGCGCTCCTTTGTCTGGTGCAGCCGCCTGCTGCTGCGCTTTGGCCGCGACCGTCTTAAATACCCACGCGGCACCCGGCTGGCGATGGGCAACGCCCTGATCGCCCGCATGGCGGCGCTGGCCTTTGAGAAAGGCATGGCCCTGGAGCTGGGGGTCAACGTGCTGGATCTGATCGCCGATGAGGGGCGCATCACCGGTGTGACCGTGGAGCAGGGCGGCGAAACCCGCACGCTGCACGCCCGCTGCGGCGTGGTATTGGCGGCGGGCGGCTTTGCCGCCGGCGCGCTGGCGGCGCAGTTTCGCCCACGCACCGGGGAGCACTACACCATGTCGCCGCCGACCAACGACGGCGCGGCCCTGCGCCTGGCGGCGGCGGTGCAGGCGCAGGAGGGGGCGGCGCTGCCGTCGAATTTCTTCTGGGCGCCGGTGTCGGTGCTGCGCCGCGCCGACGGCAGCGAGGAGCGCTTCCCGCATCTGGTGACCGACAGGGCCAAGCCGGGCGTGATTGCCGTTAACCAGCGCGCGGTGCGCTTCGTCAACGAGTCCAACTCCTACCACCACTTCGCCAGCGCCATGCAGCAGAGCCCGGACAATGCGCCCTGCTACCTGATCTGCGACGCCGTCGCCATGCGCCGCTACGGCCTGGGGCTGGCGCGGCCCGCGCCGGTCAACAACCGGGCGCTGGTGGAAGCGGGCTATCTGCACCAGGCCGATTCGCTGGCGGCGCTGGCCGGACAGCTGGGGCTGGATCCGCAGCAGCTGACGGACACGGTCGCGCGCTACAACCGCGATGCCGAAAGCGGCGTTGACGGCGAGTTCGGCAAAGGCGGCAACAGCTACAACCGGGCGCTGGGCGATCCGGGGCACCGGCCCAACACCTGCAATGCGCCGCTGCGCGAAGCGCCGTTTTACGCGGTCACGCTCTACACCGGCGATCTCGGCACCTCGCGCGGGCTGGTCACTAACGGCCACGCCCAGGTGCTCAACCAGCAGAACGCGCCGATTCCGGGACTCTACGCCGTTGGCAACGACATGGACTCGATGATGGCGGGCACCTATCCCGGCCCCGGCATTACCCTCGGTCCGGCGCTGACCTTTGGCTACCTTTCCGCTGCCCATATGGCGCAGCAGCATTCACTGTAATCAGGAGATACCCATGATCTATGAAAAACGCACCTACACCATCAATCCGCTGAAAATGGCCGACTGGCTGGCGCTGTACAAAAGCGACGCCTATGCGGTGCAGACCGAGCATCTCGGGACGCTGATCGGTTTCTTCTTTACCGAGATTGGCGTGGTCAACCAGGTGGTGCACATCTGGGCCTATGAGAGCCTCGATGACCGGATGGAGCGCCGCGCGCGCATGGCGCAGGACGAGCGCTGGCTGACCTTTTCGCGGAAAAACCGCGAACTGGCGGCGGTCGAGCGCCTGGAGTCGGTGCTGATGCGCCCGACCGACTTTTCTCCCCTGCAGTAAGGAGCGGCCGATGCGCGGGCAGATAACGGTTGATATGCTGGTCATCGGCTCCGGCGCGGCGGGGCTCTCCGCCGCCGTCACGGCGGCGCAGGGCGGGGCGACGGTGCTGGTGGCGGAGAAAGCCTCGACCCTCGGCGGCACCAGCGCCTGGTCCGGCGGCTGGCTGTGGATCCCCCGCAATCCGCTGGCGAAGGAGGAGGGCTTCGACGAGCCGCCGGAGGCGCCGCTGGCCTACCTGCAGCACGAAATGGGCGGCCAGCCCGCCGATGCCCGGCTGCGCGCCTTTCTGCGGCACGGTCCGGAGATGGTGGAGTTTTTCCGCCGCCACACCGCGGTGCAGTTTCTCTCCGGTACCCGGATGCCGGATTTCCACAGCTCGCCCGGCTGCGCGGCGGGCGGACGCTCCGTGACCGCGAAACCGTTCGACGGCCGCCTGCTCGGCGACTGGCTGCACCGCCTGCGGCCGCCCCTGGAGGTCATTAGCCTCGCCGGGATGGGCATCGCCGGCGGCAGCGACATGGCCCACTTTTTTAACGCCACCCGCTCGCCGCGTTCGGCGCTGTACGCCTCGCGGCGCCTGCTGCGCCACGGCTGGCAGCACCTGCGGGCGGGGCGCGGGCAGCATCTGGTCAACGGCAACGCGCTGGTGGCCCGCCTGCTGCGCTCGGCCCTCGATGCGGGCGTGCAGTTTCAGCTCAACGCCCCGGCGCAGCGCCTGCTCCGCGATGAGTGCGGCGTGCGCGGGGCCGTGCTGCGCAGCGATGACGGCGAGGTGCAGGTCAGCGCCCGGGCGGTGGTCCTCGCCTGCGGCGGCTTTCCCCACGACCGCGCGCGGCTGGCGCAGCAGGTCCCCCACGCTCCAGGCGGCTACGGCCACTTCTCGGCGGCGCCGCCGGTCAATCAGGGGGACGGCATTCGCCTGGGCGAGGCGGCCGGCGGGCAGTTCGACGACACGCTGAAAAACCCGATGGCCTGGGCGCCGGTCTCGCGGGTGACCCTTGCCAGCGGGCAGCAGCTGGTGTTCCCGCACCTGGTGGAGCGGGCCAAGCCCGGCTTTATGGCGGTGCTGCCGGACGGCAGGCGCTTCGTCAATGAGGCCGACTCGTATCACGATTTTATTGCCGCGCTGCTGGCGGCGACGCCGGCGGGCGAGACGCCGGTGGCGTGGCTGCTGGCGGACAGCCGGGCGCTGCGCCGCTACGGTCTCGGACATGCGCGGCCCTTTCCCTTCTCGCCGCAGGCGTGGCTGCGCACCGGCTACCTGCAGAGCGCGGACACCCTCGAGGGGCTGGCCGAACGCTGCGGCATCGACGCCGCCGGCCTGCGCGACAGCGTCAGCCGCTTTAACGGCTTCGCGGACCGCGGGGAAGATCCGGACTTTCAGCGCGGCGCGTCCGCCTATAACCGGGCGCAGGGCGACGGCGGCGCGACGCTCGGCAGGCTCAGCGAGGCGCCGTTTTACGCCGTGCGCATTCTGCCCGGCTCTCTCGGCTCCTTCAGCGGGCTGGTGACCGACGACGCGGCGAGGGTGCTGGACGCCGGGCAGCGCCCCGTTAACGGTCTGTATGCCGTGGGCAACGACATGGCGAGCGTGATGCGCGGCTACTATCCCAGCGGCGGTATTACCCTCGGGCCGGCGATGACCTTTGGTTACCTGGTGGGCAAAACGGTTGCGGCCGGGTGCCGCGGCCGCACTGCCTGACCCTACAACAACGCACCGGAGTACGCTATGACGAACCGAATTTTGTCTCTTGCCGCCCTGACGACGCTTGATGTGCCGCCGCCTGAACAGGTGCGGATCGCGGCCGGGGCCGGCTATACCCACGTTGGCCTGCGCCTGCTGCCGGCGACGCCGGCCGATCCGGACTACGACATGCTCGGCGATACCGCGGCGGTGCGCGATACGCTCGCCGCCCTGCGCGAAACCGGCATCGGCGTCTCCGACGTGGAGATTGTCCGTCTGGCCCCGGATTTTCGCCTCGACGACCGGATGCAGCTGTTTCTCGATACCGCCCGGCGGCTGGGCGCAGCCCAGGTGCTGGTGGCCGGTAACGATCCTGACGCGCCGCGCGCCGCCGACAACCTTGCGCGGCTGGCGGAGGCCGGACGGGCGCACGGTCTGACCATGAACCTTGAGCCAATGCCGTGGACCAGCGTACGCAATCTGGCGCAGGCGCTGGCGCTGATCCGCGCCAGCGGCCGCGATGATGTCGGCATCCTGGTGGACGCTCTGCACTTCTGGCGCGCCGGAGAAACTCTGGAGAGCCTCGCCGCCGTGCCGGCATCGGCCCTGAACTATATGCAGCTGTGCGACGCGCCCGCACAGCCGCCGGAAAGCGAAGCGGCGCTGATCGCCCAGGCGCGCGGGGCGCGGATGGTCCCCGGCGAAGGCGGGCTCGACCTGCACGGCCTGCTGCGGGCGCTGCCCGCCGGGCTGCCGGTTTCCGTGGAGGTGCCGCTCGGCGGCGAACTGGGAAAACTGCCGGCCCGGGTTCGCGCCCGGCGGCTTGCCGACGCCGCCCGCGCCTGTCTGCATTCTGTCCGCTAAGGAGCGCCTATGCCACAGAATCACTGCCTTGATGTCAGAACGTTAATCAACACCCTGCCGCTGAGCCGCTACCAGAAGCTGATCGTCTTTCTCGGCTTCTGCGTGATCGCTCTCGACGGGTTTGATATCGCCATCATGGGGTTTATCGCGCCCTCGCTGCAGCAGGAGTGGGGCGTCGCCCATTATGAACTCGGCTTTATCATCAGCGCGGCGCTGGTGGGCCTGGCGCTGGGGGCGATGCTCTCAGGCCCGCTGGCCGACCGGCTGGGGCGCAAGAAAATCATCGTCAACAGCGTCTTCTTTTTCGGCTTCTGGACCATCGCGACCGCCTTTTCGCAAAACGTTGAGCAGATGGTGTTTTTCCGCTTTATGACCGGGCTCGGCCTCGGGGCGGCGATGCCCAACATCAGTACGCTGGTGTCGGAGTACGCCCCGGAGCGGCGGCGCTCGTTTCTGATCACCCTGATTTTTTGCGGCTTCACCTTCGGCGCGGCGGTGGGGGGCTTTACCGCCTCCTGGCTGATCCCGCGCTACGGCTGGCATTCGCTGATGGCGCTGGGGGGGATTTTACCGCTGCTGTTTGCCCCGGTGCTGATTATCTGGCTGCCGGAGTCGGTGCGCTTTCTCGTCATTAAAGGCGCCCCCGCCGCGCGCATCCGGCGCATTCTCCAGCGCCTCTATCCCGGCCAGATTGCCGCCGACGCGCAGTTCGCGATGCCAGAACCGACGGTGGTAAAGAGCGCGGTCGGGATCGTGCTCTCCCGCGAGTACCGCTTCGGCACCCTGATGCTGTGGGTAGTCTACTTTATGGGGCTTTTCCTCGTCTACCTGCTCGGCAGCTGGCTGCCGACGCTGGTTCGCGAGGTGGGGCTGAGCGTCAGCGAGGCGGCGGTGATGACCGCGCTTTACCAGGCCGGAGGCACGCTTGGGTCGCTGTTTGCGGGCTGGCTGATGGACCGCGTCAATCCCGACCGCGCGCTGGGCCTTATTTACACCGTCGGCGGCGTGTTCACCGTCGCCCTCGGATTCGCCTCGGGAAGCTTTATCGGCATCTGTCTGGTGGCCTTCGTCAGCGGCGGCTGCCTGAGCGGGGCCAATACCGGGATGAACGCGCTGTCGGCCCGCTTCTATCCCACCCAGGCACGGGCCACCGGCTCCAGCTGGATGCACGGCGTGGGGCGGCTGGGGGCGATACTCAGCGCCTTTGCCGGGGCGGAAATGATAGCCCTCAACCTCAGCTTCAGCGCGGTGTTCCTGCTGCTGGGGATCCCGGCGGCCATTGCCGTGGTCGCGCTGCTGGCGAAGAGCGCGGTCCAGGGGCGTCGCGGGGCGGGCGCGGCGTGCCCGGTGCGGCTGGCGGCTGAGAAAAGCAGCAGTTAACGGCCGGACGCTGCCCGGCGGGCGGGTTTTGTTCTACACTGGCTGGAAGTGAAAGACAGGAGAACAGTTATGCAAGTTAACGATCGCGTCACGGTCAAAACCGACGGCGGCCCGCGCCGGCCTGGCGTGGTGCTGGCGGTAGAGCCGTTCAATGAGGGCGTTATGTACCTGGTATCGCTGGAGGATTATCCGCTGGGGATCTGGTTCTTTAACGAAATTGGCCACGCCGACGGCGTTTTCGTCGAGAAAGCCGAGTAGGTTTCAGGGCACTGGCGGCCGGTCCGCCAGTCTCTCTTAGCGCATATTGACGAAGATGCCGTTAGTCACGTTTTCCGCCAGCCTGACGACGTGATAAATAACCTGCTTATTATGGGTTTTAATTTTCCGCTTAATATTGCCTTTATGGGATGAGACGGTCTTTGCCTTAATATTGAGCAAATCCGAAATCTGAATCGTATCTTTACCGGCCATCCACATTTTCAGCATATCGGATTCGGTGCGGCTGAGGGTCAGCGTCGGAATATTGATTTTATGCAGCGCAATGGCGCTGGTTTTTAAATATCCGGCGAGGATGGTGTCCAGCGATGCCGGCTTGATGGATTTTGAGCTGATGAGTAAGTTTTTTCTGACCAATAAATAAGCATCGAAATGGACATTGGCAATCGACATAAAGACAATAAATAGCGTATCGCGCTGCTCAGTAATGATCTGGCGAATAAGCTGACTGCGCTGCTGATGATGAATAAAACAGTCTTCATTAATAAATACCACGGAAGGGGCCTTGAGCTTACAGGCGCTGTGCAGACCGCTAACGCGCTCCACATAGCGAATGTCCCGTCGCTTGACTCCCCGGTTTACCAGATATCCGCTTAACCCAACCCGGGTATAGCTGCAGAGATCCATAATAATCATTGACATGGCATATCCTCTCACGATGAGTGCCGAAATTTAACCCAAAGTTCGCCTGTGTCTTATTGATAAAATGGTTAAAAGCCAAAAAGTTTAAAGAACACAATCCACTGGCTTCACTATCCCGTAAAGCGTGGGGCAATTTGCCAGGAATTATCCCAAAGTATTTTGGCCGCGGGGCGCGCCGCGGCGGCGAAATGCGCGCGTCAGGCGTCAGCATTAACGCGCCAGGGAGACGGGCGAATTTATTTTGAGAATTACCTCAGGTTAACCCTGTGAATAATGGGGTGTTGGCTATTTCGCCAGTTCGCCAATAATATCGGCGAGAAGGTTAAAGAGTTCGCTAAACAGATGCTCGCAAAAGGGGGCAATCAGCGGCATTAGCGCCGCCATTAAAATAATGCCGACGGTGAGGGTTATCGGAAAGCCAATCACGAAGACCGACAGCTGGGGAGCCATGCGGTTGAGCATGCCGAGGGCGAGGTTGAGGGTCAGCAGTAGGGTGATCACCGGCAGCGCCAGCATCAGGCCGTTGAGAAAGATGAGTCCTCCGGTGCGGGTCAGCGCCATAAAGGCGTTGGCATTAAGCGGATTGCCGCCGACAGGCAGGGTGTGGAAGGTATCGACCAGCGCCGAGATAAGCCACAGGTGGCCGTTAAATGTCAGGAACAGCAGCAGCGCCAGCAGATCCATAATCCGCGCCAGCACCGGCATACTGAGGTGGCTGCCGGGATCGACGAAGGTGGCAAACGACAGGCCCATCTGCAGGCCGATAAGCTCCCCGGCGGTGCGCACGGCGGCAAAGGCCAGCTGCATGGTGAAGCCAATCAGGGTGCCAATCAGGATCTGCTGCAGGGCGAGCCACAGGGCGTTACCGGAAAAAATCGTTACGTCCGTTGCGGGCAGCGACGGCGCGACGATAACCGCGATCAGCACCCCAAGCCCCAGCTTAACCCGCTTCGGCACCGACTTTTCGCTGAGGATCGGCGCGGTGGCGATCAGCGCCAGGATGCGCAGCAGCGGCCAGAAGTAGAGGCTTACCCAGTGCAGCCACTGGTCGCTGGTGAGCTGGATCACGATCAGCCGATGATGTAGGGCAGGTTGCTGAATAGGGTGCGCACGTAATCGAGCAGCAGGTTCAGCATCCACGGCCCGGCGACCACCATCGCCACGAACACGGCGACGATTTTGGGGATAAACGACAGGGTCATTTCGTTTATCTGCGTCGCCGCCTGCAGGATGCTGATCAGCAGGCCGGTGACCAGCGCCACCAGCAGCAGCGGTGCCGCCAGCGCGAGGGCGACTTTCATCGCCTCGGTGCCCATCAACATAACCGATTCGGGTGTCATCGCTTCACTCCTTAGCTGTAGAAACTTTGCGCCAGCGAGCCCACCAGCAGTTGCCAGCCGTCCACCAGCACGAACAGCATCAGCTTAAAGGGCAGGGCGATGGTCGCCGGGGGCACCATCATCATCCCCAGGGCCATCAGCACGCTGGCCACCACCAGATCGATAATCAGGAAGGGAATAAAGATAGTGAAGCCAATCTGGAAGGCGGTTTTCAGCTCGCTGGTGACGTAGGCGGGGAGCAGAATACGCATCGGGACGACTTCCGGCCCCGCTATCGGCGGCGTATTGGCCAGGCGGGCAAACAGCGCCAGGTCCGCTTCGCGGGTCTGGCGCAGCATAAATTCGCGCAGCGGCTTCGCGCCCCGGTCAAACGCCTCTTCCATCGAGATTTTATTTTCGCTGAACGGCTGGTAGGCGTCGGCGTAAATCTTATCCAGCACCGGCGACATAATAAAAAAGGTCAGAAACAGCGCCAGCCCCAGCAGCACCTGGTTGGGCGGCGCCGAGGCGGTGCCCAGCGCGTTGCGCAGCAGGCCGAAGACAATGATGATGCGGGTAAAGCTGGTCATCATCAGCAGCACAATGGGAATAAAGGTCAGAGAGGTGATAAACACCAGCGTCTGCACCGGCAGCGACCAGCTCTCGCCGCCGCCCGGCAGCGGTTGACTCACCAGCCCCGGCAGCTGGGCGAAAGCCGCGGGCGACAGCAGCAGTGTGGCCGCAGCCCATGTTAAACGTCTCATGCTCCTCTCCCCGGCTTTTTCAGCAGCGATTTCATCAGCGCGGCGAAATCCGCCGGCGCGGGCGCCGCTTCCCCTTCCGGCTCCGCCGCCGGCGGCAGGGTGTGCAGCAGGGTGATCTGCTGGGCGGTAACGCCGAGCACCAGCCGCGCGCCGTCGACGTCAACGATAGCCACCCGCTCGCGCTGCCCCAGCGCCGCGCTGGCGCTGACCTTCAGCCCTTTCTGGCCGCGGCGGCGGGTGCCGCCGATGCCAACGCGCTTCGCCAGCCATCCGGCGGCAAGGATCAGCAGAATAATGCCCAGCAGCGCGCCGCTGACTTCCATCAGCGGTGCGGCGGGTGAGGAGGCACTGGCGCTCTGCGCGACGGCGATCTGCGGCTTCACGTTAGCGGCTCAGGCGGCGCATGCGTTCGGACGGGGTGATGATGTCGGTGATGCGCACGCCGTATTTGTCGGCGACCACCACCACTTCACCCTGGGCTATCAGATAGCCGTTGATCAGGATATCCAGCGGTTCGCCCGCCAGCCCGTCCAGCGAGACCACCGAGCCCTGGGTCAGGCGCAGCAGCTCCTTGATGGTCATCCGGGTGCGGCCCAGCTCAACGGTCAGCTTGACCGGAATATCCATGATCAGGTCGATATCCTGCAGCGTACCGCTGACGTCGCCGCCGCCGAGCTGCTGGAACACCGCATCCGCCGCGCTCTTCTCGCCGGAGGATTTCTGCTCGTTCAGCGCCTCTGCCCACAGGTCGTCCATGTTGCCGCTATTGGCATCGTCTCCGCTATGGGCATCGGAGGGGTTATTGATGTCGCTCATTTGGGCGGGTCCTCGTTCAGGGAATTCAGTATCGGGTTAATCAGGTGCTCGACCCGCAGGGCGTACTGGCCGCCGACGGTGCCGTACTGGCTGGTCAGCACCGGCACGCCGTCGACGTGGGCGATGATGCGCTCCGGCTTGTCGATGGGCAGCACGTCGCCGGGCTTCAGGGTCAGGATCTGCGACAGCCGCAGCGAGATGTCGGTAAAGTTGGCCACCAGCTCCAGCTCCGAGTGCTGCACCTGGCGCACCAGGTTTTCGCGCCAGTGCTGATCCTCGCGGCGGGAGTTCTCCAGCGGCGGGTTGACCAGCAGCTCGCGCAGCGGCTCGATCATGCTGAACGGCAGGCAGATGTTGAACTCGCCGCTCAGGTTGCCGATCTCGACGTGAAACGGCGTGTTGACCACGATATCGTTCGGCGAGGTGGTGATGTTGGTGAATTTCACCTGCATCTCGGAGCGGACGTACTCCACCTCCAGCGGATTGATCGCCTTCCAGGCGTCGCTGTAGCCCTCCAGCGCCAGCTTGAGCATGCGGTGGATCACCCGCTGCTCGGTGGGCGTAAATTCGCGTCCCTCCACCTTGGTCGGGAAGCGCCCGTCGCCGCCGAACAGGTTATCGACGGCGATAAATACCAGCCCCGGGGAAAAGACAAACAGCCCGGTGCCGCGCAGCGGCTTGAGGTGGATGAGGTTGAGGTTGGTCGGCACCGGCAGGTTGCGGGCGAACTCGTGGTACGGCTGGATCTTAATGGCCCCGACGGTAATATCCGGGCTGCGGCGCAGCAGGTTAAACAGCCCCATGCGGAAGTGGCGGGCAAAGCGCTCGTTAATAATCTCCAGCGCCTGCAGACGCTCGCGCACCACGCGGCGCTGGGTGTTGGGATCGTAGGGACGAACGAGATCGTCGCCGATAGCGGCGGCCTGCGGCTCATCGCCCCGGTCGCCGTCGCCGTTGAGCAGGGCGTCGATCTCCGCCTGGGAAAGAATGTTGTCACCCATACGGCTACCGCAGAATAAAGGCAGTGTAGAGCACGTCGGTCACATCCTGCTTCGGCTGACCCGGCACCAGCGGCGCGGCCAGCGTCTGCTTGATAGCCTCCACCAGCTTCTGCTTGCCGGTGTCGGAGGCGAGCTGCGTCGCGTCCTGACGGGAGAACAGCAGCAGCAGGCGGCTGCGCACCTCCGGCAGGTATTCATTCATCCGCGCGCGGGTCGCCTCGTCCTTCAGGCGCAGGGTGATGCCGATATAGAGCACCCGGTCGGCGTCGCCGAGGTTAACGGTAAAGGTATCCAGCGCCCAGAACACCGGCGCGGCGGGCGGCGGCGGGGCTTTGCTCGCTTCGGCGGCGGGCTGGTGCTGCAGCCGCCACCAGGCATAGCCCGCCGCGGCGCAGGCCAGCAGCGCGACCAGTACCAGCAGCGGGATCCAGATTTGGCGTCTGCTTTTCTTAGCAATCGCGGAGTCAGTCATGGGTTAGGTTTTTCCTTTAGGCTTATCGGGGCATTATCCCGCCTTACCCCGCGCGCAAAGCGCGGAAAAGGCGGGAATAATCGCCTTACCTCGGGCGTTAGGCGAAAGTGTCGACGGCGCCGTCGCCGCGGGCGCGCAGCTGCAGCGCGGCGGGCGCGCTCAGGCTCTCTTCACCCGGGGCCGCAGCGCTATCATCGGCAGTGAAGCCGTTTCCTTTAGTGAAATGCGGCTGCGGGGGCTGCTGAAAGGCAGACTGCTGCTGACCGCCGGAGGCATCGCTGCTGATGCTGCTCTGGGTGAGCTGGATACCGCTGTCGGCGAGCTGGCTGCGCAGCTGGGGCAGAGCGGCCTCCAGCGCTGCGCGCACGTGGCCGTGGCCGGAGACCATCTGCAGCTGGGCCTGGTTATCCTCCACCTTCATGCTGATGGTCACCTGGCCCAGATCCTGCGGATGCAGCTTCAGCTCGGCGCTGTGCTGCCCCTGGCGGGTAAACAGGGTAATGTGCTGGCTGACGCTCTGCTGCCACTCCGGGGTGCCGAGCTGGGCGTTAACCGTGACCACCGGATGCGTATTGACCGTCGCCGTCGCGGCGCTGATAACCGGCGACGGCGGCGCGGCGGCGGGGCTGATATCGGCGGCGGCCGGCGCGGGCGGCGCCGGGCGCGCACGCACGGCGAGGAGCGGGGGGGGGAGAAGACCCGCGGCGAGGGCGCGCAGGGCGAGAACGGGAGGGGGAGCGGGGGCGGCCGGGACCAGCGGAGCCGGGCCGCCG
>OKGZ01000031.1_pt1 | contig 93629 bp, 85 predicted proteins | sample 1612441 | NCBI WGS metagenome assembly OKGZ01 (sample SAMN04436796, study PRJEB24849) | human gut metagenome | biome: human gut; feature: NICU; material: stool | host: Homo sapiens | place: USA: Saint Louis, MO | collected 2011-05-10
GGCGCCGACGACGCGCAGCGGCAGGCGCTGGCCGTCGCCCTCGGCGCGCTTGCGCCGCCGGAGGATGCGCAGGCCCCGGCGCTGAGCGCGGGCGTCAGCGGCATCGCCTGTCCCGGAGAGGACGACGCGCTGGCTATCTTTATCCCGCTGCCGGACGCCGACGATAGCGCCCTGGCGGCGCTGCGCGCGCTGGGGCATCTCTACGCCCCGCGCTTCTTTCAGCGCCTGCGGGTCGAGCTGCGGCTGGGCTACGCCGTTTCGGCCCGCGCGCTGCGCGTCGCCGACGTAGACGGCATTCTGCTGGCGGTGCAGTCCCCGGATACCGGCTGGCGCACGCTGCTCCGGCGCGGTAAGGATTTTTTGCGCGAGGTGACGTTTAGCGCCGACGCGCTGGAAGAGGCGCGCCGCGCGCTGCGCGCCGAAGCCGTCTTCCCGGCAGAAGAGGCTCTGCGCCGCCGCTGGGGGCTGCCGGAAGTCAGCGAGGCGGCAATAGCGGGGATAACGCTTGCGCAGGTGGAGGCTCTGCACCGGCGGCTGTGCCGCCGGCGGCGGCGCTGGCGGGTGCTGATTACCGCAAAGGAGGCGGAGTAATCGTATCAAGACACCTTTGCGCAGCCCTCTGTCGGGTGGCGCTGCGCTTACCCGACCTACGCTGTATGTTTCGCACAACTTTTGCGTACTCTGAGGGTTTAACGTCCGGCTAAAAATCGCCTCAGATTCTGACGTCTGGCCGGGGCAGCCAGCATGGATGCTGGCTAAGGCGAAACGAGACAGGGATGTCGAGTCGAGCCGTACCCGAAAGCCAGACGTCAGAATCTGAGGTTCCGCGCAGCGGCGATTTTTGTTGCCGGGAGCCGAGAGTGCAGAGAGGGCGGCGGCGAGCCCTCTTTGCACGTTCACCGCAGATATTCTGACAGAGAAGCAAAGTGCTATGAGTGAACGGAACGATCCCACAATCCTCTGAAGAATGGGTGTGTAGCGTTGCATACCATAACAGTATCTACAGCTCCGGTTGACGCCCTGTGCTGGCCCGCGCAAGCGCAGCGCCGCCGGGCAATGTCGCCGGCGCTGACCCTTACGCCCAGAACTTCTTCTTGCTGGTCTTGCCGATGCCCGGATTGCAGCTGTTGGTTGGGTCGAGCTGCTGCCAGTGGGCCACGTGCTCGCAGGAGGCGTGATACAGGTGGCCGACGTTATGCTCGGCCGGGTACTTCGCCCCGCGCTGTTCCAGGTACGCCATCACCTCCGCCTTGAACGCCCCGGCGTCCACGTCCTCTTTCAGCACGTAGTCCTGGTGGTTTACGAAACAGAAGAAGTGCCCGCAGCAGGAGTCCACCTCCACCTGGGCGGCCAGCGCCGGGGGCAGTTCCAGGCGCCAGGCGTCGTCGTTGCGGCGCAGGGCGACGTCGAAGGCCACCAGCCGTTCGTTGGGGTTATAGCCCAGCGCGTCGCAGTAGGAGATGGTGCAGCCCCCGACCCCGAAACGTACCAGGAAGGCGTCCGCCGCCTCCCGGGCGTCGCAGCGGAAGAAATCGCCGCTGCGTTCGCGAAAGAACTCTGCCAGCAGGGCCTGCAGTTCGTCGGCCTGCGCGGACTCGACTTTGATCATCAGATGGTGTTCGTAGCCATCACGCCAGGCCATGATGCGCGGGGCGACGAATGCGGGCGTCAGCTGATTAAACAGCTGCAGCGCGCGGTCCACCGCGTTGCGCGGGAGCAGCTTCAGGTGGCCGACGCGGATATCCCACTTTGCCTTATTCGCCATCAGGCGCGGGATCGCCTGCGGACCGAGCCGGCGGATCGCCAGATACATATGCTTGGCGTAGCGCACCGTCATATCGAACGCGCCGCGGTGGATATACTCCGCCTGCTGGGGCAGTTCGCTCATGCGGGTCAGCAGAAAGCGGCGCAGGGCCACCAGCTCCCGTTCGTCATTGCTGCCCATGTAAAAGGTCTCGCTGCCCGCGCTGGCGGCAAAGGTCGGCAGGCGCACGGCGAAGACCACCACCTTGCCCGCGCTCCCGGCGCTGTCGTGCAGGTAGCGCAGATCGCCGTTGAAGCGGGCGGGGCTGTCGGCGTCAACGTCGCGCAGGCGGTCGGCATAGTCGTCGGCCCAGATTTTGCCCTGCCAGTCTGGGCGATCGCCGGTGCGGTACTGCTGCCGGGTGAGGTTATCCAGCATCGCCTCCGGCGTCTCGCCCAGGTCGATGCCGAGATGGTTCACCATCTCCAGCCGCCCGTCGTCGTGGATGCGGGCGAACAGCGATTTCTCGGTAAACGCCGGGCCGCGGCGGATCAGCGACCCGCCGGAGTTATTGCACACGCCGCCCACCACCGACGCGCCGATGCAGGAGGAGCCGATCACCGAGTGCGGCTCGCGGCCCAGCGGCTGCAGCGTTTGCTCCAGTTCGGTGAGGGTGGTGCCGGGAAAGGCAATCACCTGGCGATTGTCATCAATCACCTGCACGCCTTTGAGCCGGCGGGTGCTGATGATTATCACATCGCGGTCGTAGTCGCTGCCGTCCGGCGTTGAGCCGCCGGTGACGCCGGTATTGGAGGCCTGCATCAGCACGATGGCGTCGTGGGCGACGCAGACCTGCAGGGTTTTCCACAGCGCCTGCAGCGTCAGGGGGAGGACCACCGCCAGCGCTTCGCCCTGGCCAACGCGGAATCCGCGCGTGTACCAGGCCTTATCGTCCTGATGAGTCAACAGCTGCTTTTGTCCCGATGCGTCAGCCAGCTGGCGCAGCAATTCCTTCTGAGAAGTCATTTTTTCCTCGTATTGTTATCTGCTATTAACGTACGACCGCCAGAGTAAAGCCGTCCCAGCCCTTGACGCCCACGGTTTGCAGCGCCGTGGCCGTCAGGCGCGGATCGCTGCCCATCATGGCGAGAAACGCCTGCACACCCTGAACCGCCGGGTCCCCGCTGCCGGGATCGGTCACTTCGCCGCCGCGCACCACGTTATCGCCGATAATCAGCGTGCCGGGGCGGGCGTAGCGCAGGGCCCACTCCAGATAGCGCGGATTGTTGGGCTTATCGGCGTCGATAAACACCAGATCGAACGGCGGCGGATTGTCCATCGCGGCAAGGGAGTCCAGCGCCGGGCCTTCGATTACCTCAACCTTTTCAGCCACGCCCGCCAGCCGCAGATTGTCTCGGGCCACGGCGGCGTGGTGCGGACTGTATTCGAGGGTGATAAGCCTGCCGTCCTCCGGCAGCTCGCGGGCCATCCAGACGGTGCTGTAGCCGCCGAGAGTGCCGATCTCCAGCACCCGCCGGGCGCCGGTGATGCGCACCAGCAGGGCCAGCAGTTGCCCCTGATTGGCGGCAACGTCAATGGGCGGCAGCCCGGCGCGCCGGTTGTTCTGCAATACCTGGTCCAGCAGCGGATCTGCCGGAATAAGCGTATCAATCAGGTAGTTATCGACCTGGGACCACTTCTGATACATTGCGACTCTCCGCGTTTGGCTCGCCCCTGAGCGAAGAAGACCGCGTCCCGGCGGCCGATTAATGGCATGATTGTGACGGATATCGTTGCCGGTGGCGCTCGCCACGTGCGCGCTCAATAAGAATGAAGAAGGATCATCCCATGAACACTCCTCTGCAGACCGATACCACCCTGCGGGCCGCCAACCGCCTCGGCCAGTGGCTGGCCCAGCGCGATCCCGACAGCGACCTGTCTGAAGCCGGGCTGGTTATACTGGCAGGTAACGCGGTCATCCCGACCATTGACGCCGCCTGTCGGCTGGCGGCGGACGGCCGGGAGCTGCTGATAAGCGGCGGCATTGGCCACTCGACAACGTATCTGTACGACGCGGTGGCGCGCCACCCGCGCTACTGCGCCATCGACACCGCCGGGCGGCCGGAGGCGGCTATTCTTGCCGATATCGCTCACCGCTTCTGGGGCGTGCCCCGCAGCCGCATTCTGGTCGAAGATCGCTCCACCAACTGCGGCGAAAACGCCCGCTTTAGCCTGGCGCTGATGGCCGAACGCGGGCTGTCGCCCGGCGCGGCAGCCGTGGTTCAGGACCCGACCATGCAGCGCCGCACGATAGCCACTTTTAGCCGCGCGCAGCGGGAGAGCGGGGTTCCGACCCGCTGGCTGAGCCACCCGGGCTTCGCGCCGGAACTGCTGCGTTCGGGTGAAAGCGTCGCCTTCGCGCCGCCCGGCGACGGCGCCTGGTCCGTTGAGCGCTACCTGTCGCTGCTGCTCGGCGAACTGCCGCGCCTGCGGGATGACGCCGGGGGCTACGGCCCGCGCGGACGGGACTTTATCGTCCACGTTGAGATCCCCGAGGAGATTGACATGGCGTGGCGCAGCCTGCGCGACGACGCCAGCCTGCGGACCGCGCTGGCCTGCCGGGCGCTTTAGCTAAATATTTAACATTAATTTAACTAAAAAGATATGCGCCGCCCGCGCGGGCGGCCCGGATGATTTGCTATGGTTAAAGCGTTTTTCAACAACAGGGGGATCGCGCGATGTCAGAAAAAATCAACGGCAGCTGCCACTGCGGCCGGGTTAAGTTCACCGTCGAGTTAACGGATGGTCTGCGCACCGCCCGGCGCTGCGACTGCTCGTTTTGCCGGATGCGCGGCGCGGTGGTGGTCTCGGCGCCGCTGTCGGGCATCGAGGTGCTGCAGGGGCAGGAGGTACTGACCGAATACCGCTTCAATACCCGCCAGGCGGCCCACTATTTTTGCGCCGTCTGCGGCATTTACACCTTTCACCAGCGGCGCTCGAATCCGCAGCAGTACGGCGTTAACGCCGCCTGCCTGGAGGGCGTATCGCCCTTTGATTTTGCCGAGGTGCCGGTATCAAACGGCATTCATCATCCCTCCGACGGCGGAGGCGGTACGGCGGGCTACCTGCGCTATTTTCCGGCGAAGCAGGGCGATTAAGTTTTCCTGGCCGGAACGAGGTGGACCAGCAGCGGGCCGCTGCGGCGGGTAACGGCCAGATATTCGGCCTCTTTTTCCTCTTCGCTGAGCCTGCTGAACGCGTCGCGAAAGCGCGAACGGCGCAGCGTGCTGCCGATGCGCCGACAGTGTGTCTTATTTTTTGCCACCATACCGCCCTCCTGAAAAAGCCGCCCGAAGGCGGCGCAGATACCACAATGGAGATAAACGCCAGTCACTGCCATAACGGGTTCAAATACCATAATGCAAATTATAATCATTATCAATAATTACCGATGCAAAACTTAATGAATTTTTAACCCAGGCCCGCTATGTTATGGCCCTTGAATTCTGAGGGAAAAATGCGATGAAAGATAAATACTCCGGCCTGCAGATCGCCATCCACTGGCTCGTCTTTCTGCTGGTTATTGTTACCTGGTGCGCCATGGACCTGCGCGGCTTCTTTCCCCGGGAGTACCGGCCCTGGTTTAACATGGTTCACGTCTCCGGCGGCATTGCTATTCTGGTGCTGATGGTGGCGCGGCTGATTATTCGCCTGAAGCGCCCGGCGCCGCCGATCGTGCCAAAGCCGAAGCCGTGGATGACCGGCATGGCGCACCTCGGCCATCTGATCATCACGCTGCTGTTTATTCTCCTGCCGCTGCTTGGCCTCGGGCTGATGTATAACCGCGGCAATCCGTGGATAGCCTTTGGGCTGGTGATGCCCCACGCGGCAGAATCGAATTTCGGGCTGGCGGATCTGTTTAAGGAGTATCACAAGCTGCTGGCCAATCTGAGCTATTACGTCGTCGGCCTGCACGCGCTGGCGGCGCTGCTGCATCATTACCTCTGGAAAGACAATACGCTGCTGCGGATGATGCCGAGGAAGAAATGAGTGATGCCGGGCTCAGCCCGGCATCGACTTACGGATAGCGCTGAGCAGCGTCTGCGCGCCGGAGGAGAGGGGCGTATCGACGCGGGTCAACACGCCAATCGGCTCCGCCGCGCCCTGGGTCGGCACCGGCAGGGCGGTCAGGGTTCCGCGCCGCAGGTCGTCCTTCACCGCCCCGGAGGGCACAAACCACACGTAGTCATAATCCACCGTTAGCTGGCGCGACAGCGACGCCGACAGGGTTTCAATGCAGCTGGCGGGGATCCTGCAGCCCTGGCTCTGCACCAGCGCTTCGGCATTCTGGCGCGGCACCGTTCCCTTCGGGGAGACCACCACCGGCCACTCCATCACTTTGCTCAGGGTCACCGTTTCGTGCAGCAGCGGGTGGTTCGGGCGCACCACCAGCTTCAGCGACTCCAGAAACAGCAGCTCGTAGTTGAGGCCGCTCATCAGCTCCGGATCGGACATCCGGCCGATGCCGAGATCGATCTCGCCAGACTTGAGGCCCGCCAGCAGCATGGTGTTGTTCATGGTGGCCACCTGCAGAGTGACCTCCTTTTGCTGCTTGTGAAACTGGCCGATCACCGCCGGTAAAATCCCCAGCGCCGCCGTCGGCAGGGCGCCGATGCGCACCACGTCGCCGCCGAGCCCCTCTTTGCGGCTCAGCGCCTGGCCGGCAGTGTTGATGGCGTCAAGCACTTTGACCGCGTGGGTAAGAAACTGCTCGCCCATCAGGGTCAGCTGCGCCCCGAGACGCCCGCGTTCGAACAGGCGGCTGCCGGTAAGCTGCTCCAGTTCGTTAAGCGTCTTTGACAGCGCCGGCTGGCTGAGGTTAAGGGTTTCCGCCGCGCGCCCCAGGGTTCCCTGCTGGGCGACGGCAACAAAGGTATGTAAGTGGCGCAAGCGAATGCGCTGGCTGAAGAGTGCGTTTTTTTCCATAACCGGATGTTAGTGACTTATCGGGGACGCTTTCAAGATAACTTGTTTAGTTTTGATAACTTGATAGCAAAAACTTATTAACATTGGTGGTAATTACGTTACAACTGGTTATGGAAAGGGGTGAAGATGGCCAGTGAGCCGCTGAGTTAACAAGCTATTTTGCATCTTTATTCTCTCCAACAAATTGTTGATGTAAAAAAGCAAAATAAAAATGGTCGTCCGTTTTTCGGTTGTGATCATTGCTGCCGTAATCGCACACTGAGTGTTCATCACAACGGGAGCAAAATATGAATTTCAAGGCACTCCATCAGCAGAATCAGCCATTATTACTCGCTAACGTTTGGGACGTCCCGGGTGGGCTGGCTGCCGAAGCAGCTGGCTACCGCGCGTTAGGGACGTCGAGCGCCGCCATCTCGGCAATGCTGGGATACGCCGATGGCGAAGGTCTCGCTTTTGACGAGCTGTTTTACATCGTCAGCCGCATTAAGAGCGCCGTTACGGTTCCTTTAAGCGTGGACGTCGAGGCAGGATACGGCGATACCGCCGCCGAAATTAGTAGTAACATTCAGCGCCTGACGGACGCAGGCATCGTCGGCATCAATATTGAGGACAGCCGCGTGCATAAGGGTAACCGTACGCTGGATGATGACCGCCAGTTTGCCCGGAGGCTTGCTGCGGTCAGGAAGGCCTGCCCGGATGTGTTTATCAACGTGCGCACCGATGCTTTTCTGCTTAACAGGGAAAACGCGCTTGAGGAGACGCTGCTGCGCGGAAGGCTTTACGCCGCCAGCGGTGCCGACGGGCTGTTCGTTCCCTGCCTGCGCGAGCAGCGGGATATTGTTGCGCTGGCGCGCGGTGTCGCATTACCGCTGAACATCATGGCGGTACCCGAACTGGCCGACTTCAACCTGCTCGCGCAGTGGGGCGTCAGGCGAGTCTCTATGGGAAACGCGCTCCACGCGGCGGCGCAGATCGGCATTAAGCAATTGCTGAACGCGGTACAATCACATCACTCATTTCTGGACCTCTTTAGCGATGAAAATCACCGATTCTGCACAGTGTGATATCTGGTATCAGGCCCTGCTGGCAAGGGCACCGGACTATACCGGCGTATTTTTTGTCGGGGTCAAAACCACCGGCGTCTTTTGTATCGCCATCTGCCGGGCACGTAAGCCAAAGCGTGAGAACGTCGAATTTTATGATGATATTAAATCGGCACTGGATGCGGGCTACCGCCCCTGCAAAATATGCCATCCGACGGAAAACGCCTTTTCGGCGCCGGAATATATTGAACATGCTCTTCGCCTGGCGCGGGCCGCACCGAAAGAGCGAATCAGCGACGGCGTCCTGCGGGAGCGGGGCATCAGCCCCGAGCGGGTCAGACGCTGGTTTTTGCAGCACCACGGTATGACATTTCAGGCCTTTCAGCGTATGCAGCGCGTGAATGTCGCGCTTCAGGAGCTGAAGGCGGGCAGGGCGGCGACAGATGTCGCTTTCGACAGCGGCTATGAATCCCTCAGCGGTTTTGGCTATACCTGCAAGAAGCTGACAGGTAGCGCGCCGAGCGAAGAGCATAACGTTATCCTGATCCACCGCTTTACTACGCTGCTGGGGCCGATGTTCGTCTGCGCGACCGCGCGCGGGGTGTGTCTGCTGGAGTTTGTTGACCGCAGAATGCTGGAGACCGAGTTCAAAGACCTCCAGCAGCGCTTCCGCGCCCCGATTCTTGCCGGAGAGAATACCCACACCCGGCAGGCCGTACAGGAGATAGGCGAGTATTTTGCCGGCGCGCGCAGCAGCTTCGACCTGGCGCTCGACGCCCCGGGCAGCGCGTTCCAGCTCAGGGTCTGGCAGGCGCTGCGCGATATTCCTCACGGTGCGACGACGAGCTACCAGTCTCTTGCCGCCGCTATCGGCCAGCCCAGCGCCGCGCGCGCCGTGGCGTCAGCCAACGGGGCAAACCGGATCGCTATCGTCATCCCCTGCCATCGCATTATCGGCAAGGACGGAACGATGACCGGCTACGGTGGCGGAGTGGTGAGAAAAGCGTGGCTGATTGCGCATGAAGCCTCGCACAATATGGCAGGCTCAGTACCGTAGGCCGATGCAAGCCCAGTGCCGCCCGGCAAAAGTGAGGCGCGCGACGGCTCCCTTCATTTCCTGATGATCCCTACCCGCCAGGGCGCCAGGCTACGTCCGGCATTGCCGAAGGCCGTCAGTAAGCTGAACATGGTTGCTCCGCCGTTGGGACAGGCGTCGGAGAAACCGCAAGCATCGCAGACCGCAGGCAGCTGCTGGTAAATCCGGCGGCGAGACAGGCGATGATGGCGACAGCAGGGCCGGGGATCATATTCAGAACCCCCGCGCCGAAGCGCATAGCGGCAACCGCGAATATCAGGAAGCCGTTAAGAAGAAGAGTTAAACCGAATATGGCAGGCAGCGCTTCGCAAAAAGCGGGCCGGTGCCCTATTGTGAACTCCTCCTGGGTTATCTCTGCCTGAGTATTTTTACTATCCAGTGCAACAGGAAATAAAGAATCAGCGCCCAGATTAAAAGCACAACCACTAGAGAGGTAAAGGTTACTGGGTCGGTACCCGCTTCGTAGGTGTCGCTCTGGTAATGACTAAAATACTGGTATAAGTGGTCAACAAGCCAGCTGGTTATTGGATAGAGCGGCATCCCATAGCGAGAGAACGTAAACGCCATGACGAAGCAGACGATGAAGCCGGCGATTATTTTAACGAATTTTGCAGTTTGCAAAGTCACTCTCTCCCTGAACATCAACGTAACCGTATGCCATTAGCCCGAAGCGAGAGGCGGGCACCCGGACTTTTTTCTGACGGATTAGACTATTTCTGACTGAATAAAAATCAGCACGTCGCGAGAATGTGATACATCCTTCGCTTATCCCTGAACCGTCAGGCCGAAGAGGGTGAAGGCGAAACCCACCGCGTGCAACACCGTTGATAAAAATATGGTCACTCATTGTTTGTGCATTGAAGAGCGCGAACCATTCTGAATGGTTGGAGCCGTACCAGGCATCTATAGCCCATCCTCTTACCTGGTTGGCAAGGCTGCCTTCCGGACGATCTACAATCCAGTATCTTCCCACCGGAATACCGCTGTTTGGAAGATATGTGCAATTAGGGTCGTTTGTATAAGGTTTTTGCCCGGAAAAAACGGGAAAAACTCCAACGCCGTAAACGTGTAATTTGGCTTCACCGCCATCCTTCGAGAGGTCGTTGTAACTCATTCTCATTATTTGCATTGTTCACATCCTTTTGAACATAAGTCGCATGACAACATGCTAACTGTCGGTAAAAATGAAGGCGTTTGACGCAATTCAGCAATTCTCAGACATGAGGATACGTCAAATTTCCCTTGCAATGTATGAGGTCGCAAACGCCTGGTAATTATATCGTTAGTATTCCCTGGTAATCACATTAATACGTCTAATATCCGTAATAGCCAATGGCTAATACTTCTCCCGAGCCTTTTTGCCGGAAAGCGCCGCTAAAAATTCGCTTCTTTCGCCGCCGTTATCGGTAAGGACGTAACCATGATTGGCTACGGTGGCGGGGCGGCAAGAAAAGCGCGCTGATTGCGCATGAAGCCGCGTAAAACACGGTGGCCTGCGCACCGTAGGCCGGCGCAAGCGCAGCGCCGCCCGGCAAAATCCAGGCGCCGGGAATTAAGGGGGAGTTCAGCTTCCCCGGCCGGGGAAGCTGCATCAACTACAGATCAAAAAACACCGTCTCGTCTTCGCCCTGCAGGCGAATATCGAAGCGGTAGACCGTCTCTCCGCCGCGCTGCTCGCGCTGGCCGATCAGCGTCTGGCGGCGCACTTCCCATTCGATGAGATTCAGCACCGGATCGTCGCGGTTGGCCTCATGTTCGTCGGAGAAGTACATCCGGGTGTTGAGGCCGATATTGATGCCGCGTGCCACGATCCACAGATTAACGTGCGGCGCCATAATGCGGCCGTCGCGTCCGACGACGGCGCCGGGCTTGATGGTTTCAAAACGCCATACGCCGGAGTCAAAGTCGGAGCACGCCCGCCCCCAGCCGCGAAACGCCGGGTCCAGCGCTTTTTCCTGCTGCCGGTCGTCCGGATGGCTGTAGCGTCCGGCGGCGTTGGCCTGCCAGATCTCTATCATCACGTCGCGCACCGGCGTGCCGGAGCCGTCGATCACCCGGCCTTCGATGGCGATGCGCTCGCCTTCGGTCCGCTCGTTGACCAGCACCGGACCGAAATTCTTCTCAAAAATATGAAAACCGGCGGCGTCCGGCGCCAGGCCGATATGTACATAAGGCCCCGCGGTCTGGGAGGCGGTTTCCGGTAAGTAGTTTTTCATCGGGCGGCTCCCTGGGTGCGGTTTTCGAAAAGCGTCGCGCGGTGGCCGCGCAGCACGAGGTCGAAGCGATAGGCCAGGCAGTCCAGCGGCACGGCGGCGTGGGTGTCCAGCTCGGCAATCAGGGTGCGGATGGCGTCGTCGTTGTTAATGGTCCTGACGATGGGGCACTGTTTGATGAGCGGGTCCCCTTCGAAGTACATCTGGGTGATCAGCCGCTGGGCCCACGCTTCGCCGGAGAGCGAAAAGTGGATATGCGCCGGACGCCAGTCGCTGGCCTGGTTGCGCCACGGATAGGGGCCGGGCTTGATGGTGCGGAAAAAGTAGTAGCCGTTTTCATCGGTCAGCACCCGGCCGCAGCCGCCAAAGTTGGGGTCGATAGGCGCCAGGTACTTGTCTTTTTTATGCCGGTAGCGGCCGCCGGCGTTGGCCTGCCACACTTCGACAAGGGTATTTTTCATTGGCCGGCCAAAGCCGTCGTGCACATAGCCGTGGACGATGATCCGTTCGCCGATGGGCAGGCCGTCTTTGGCATAATTCATGATCAGGTCATTATCCAGCGGACCAAGATCGTCGCTGCCGAAGACCGGGCCGGTAATTTCGGATAATGAATTTTGCAGGGATATCAGCGCATTGCGCGGTGAACGCAGCACGCTGGTCTTATAGCCAGGGGCGTGAGCGGGCGGATGGCTATTGTAGTCGCGATGGACAACCTCGCGCGGGGTCCAGATTTCGGCCATAGGGTGCTCCAGTGTCAGGGTCGGATAATTATTGTTGTGATGGCATCATTTGGCAGTGTGTGTAAATGTAATGTTAATTTAAAGTGAATTTATACCCGATTTACCATAACCTTCGGTTATTAAAAAAGTAGAGCTCAGAACCAAAAGCGAGACTGGCGGCGATCACACTTCCGACATTCTCCCCGTCGTAAGCAATAAGGCTTATATACACTCATCCTGGTATTCACAGGAGAGATGAAAGAATGGCGAACACCCTCACGGCTGATGAGATTCGGGAGCTTTTTTCGCAGGCGATGTCGGCCATGTATCAGCAGGAGGTTCCCCAATACGCCACGCTGCTGGAGCTGGTGGCGGACGTTAACCTCGCGGTGCTGGAGAGCAATCCCCGGCTGCACGAGCGGCTCGCCAACGCCGGCGAGCTGGCGCGGCTCAACGTTGAGCGCCACGGCGCTATCCGCGTCGGCACCGCCGATGAACTGGCGACCCTGCGGCGCATGTTTGCCGTGATGGGAATGCAGCCGGTGAGCTATTACGACCTTTCCCAGGCGGGAGTGCCGGTCCACTCTACGGCGTTCCGCCCGGTCGAGGACGCGGCGCTCGCCCGCAATCCCTTCCGCATTTTTACCTCGCTGCTGCGCCCGGAGCTTATCGAAAATCGCAGCCTGCGCGAAACGGCGGCGGCGATCCTCGCCCGCCGCGATATCTTTACCCCGCGCTGCCGGGCGCTGATCGCGCTGCATGAAGAGCAGGGCGCCTTCAGCGAGGCCGAGGGCCGCGAGTTCGTGCGCGAGGCGCTGGAAACGTTCCGCTGGCACCGCCACGCCACCGTCGATGCCGACACCTATCAGGCCCTGCACCGCGAGCACCGGCTGATTGCCGACGTGGTCTGCTTTCCGGGCTGCCACATTAACCACCTGACGCCGCGCACGCTGGATATTGACCGCGTTCAGGCCCTGATGCCGGAATACGGCATTGCGCCGAAGGTGCTGATTGAAGGCCCGCCCCGCCGCGAGGTGCCCATCCTGCTGCGCCAGACCAGCTTTAAGGCGCTCGACGAGCCGGTGCTGTTCGCCGGCGAGCATCAGGGCACCCACACCGCGCGCTTCGGCGAAATTGAGCAGCGGGGCGTGGCCCTGACGCCGAAAGGGCGCGAGCTGTACGACGCGCTGCTGGCCGAGGCGGGCACCGGCAAAAGCAATCTTCAGCACCAGCAGCAGCTGGCGGACGCCTTCAAAGCGTTTCCCGACAGCGAGCTGTTTCTGCGCCGCCGGGAGCTGGCCTATTTCCGCTACCGCCTGACGCCCGCCGGCGAAGCGCACCGCCACGCCTTTGGCCGCGGCGACGATCCGCAGCCGCTTATCGAGCGCGGCTGGCTGGTGGCGCAGCCCATCACCTATGAGGACTTTCTGCCGGTCAGCGCGGCGGGCATCTTTCAGTCCAACCTCGGCAGCGACGAGCAGGCCCGCAGCCAGGGCAGCGGCAGCCGGGCGGATTTTGAAGCGGCGCTGGGCTGCCCGGTACTCGACGAGTTCACCCTCTACCAGCAGGCGGAGGATCGCAGCAAACGGCGTTGCGGGCTGCTATAAGAGCTGTTTACACTGGCGGGATTGCAGAATACAGGAATCCCGCTATGCCACATCCCGCACCGCCGCCGATCGCCACGCGCCAGGGGCCCGTTCTGGGCGCCGCCGAAAAGGATATTCACGTCTGGCGCGGCATCCCCTTCGCCGCCCCGCCCGTCGGGGCGCTGCGCTGGCGCTCGCCGCAGCCGGTAACGCCCTGGCAGGAGACGCGCCCGGCCCGCGAGTTTGCGGCCGCCAGCTGGCAGAATATCGATCACTGCGTTGAGCTGGGCGGCGGCAATCCCGGCAGTTTCTCGGAAGATTGTCTCTACCTTAATGTCTGGGCGCCCGCTGCGCGCGGCGACAAATTACCGGTCATGGTCTGGCTGCACGGCGGCGGCTACACCATCGGCGCCGGAAACCTGCCGCCCTACGACGGCGCGGCCCTGGCGCGGCGCGGGGTGGTGCTGGTGACGGTCAACTACCGCCTCGGCCAGCTGGGCTTTTTCGCCCATCCGGCGCTGGAGGGCGAAGAGGGCGAGCGCATCGGCAACTTTGCCCTGCTGGACCAGATAGCCGCCCTGCGCTGGGTGCAGGAGAACATTGCCGCTTTCGGCGGCGACAGCGGCAACGTCACGCTGATGGGGGAGTCCGCCGGGGCGCGCAGCGTGCTGTCGCTGCTGGCCTCGCCGAAAGCAAAAGGGCTGTTTCATAAAGCGGTTATTCAAAGCGGCTATACCCTCCCGGATACGCCCTGGCAGCAGGCGCTGAAAAACGGCGAGGCGCTGGCCCGCCACTTCAATCTTGAAAATGCCAGCGCAGAGCAGCTGCGCGCCATCCCGGCCGAGGCGTTCTGGCCGCTGGAGGGGCCGCTGAAAAATGGGCCGGTGCCCATCAGCGGCGACGCGGTGCTGCCGCAGCCGATGCTCGACGTTTTCTTCCGCGGCGGGCAACATCCGATGCCGGTGATGGTCGGCTCCAACAGCGACGAGGCAAGCGTCATGGCGGTGTTTGGCGTCGATCTGGCCGCCGAGATAGCCAAGCTGCGCCGCCAGCGGCGGCTTGGCCTCGGGCTGATTAAGCTGCTCTATCCCGGCGTCAGGGGCGACCTGGCGCTGGGGCGCGAGGTGTGCCGCGATATGGCCTTTACCACGATGGGCTACGTGGTGATGCAGGCCCAGCGGCGGGTCAACCGCCCCTGCTGGCGCTACTGGTTTGACTACGTGGCGGAAGCGGAGCGCGCGACCTACCTCCACGGCACCTGGCACGGCAACGAGGTGCCCTACGTCTTCGATACGCTGACCCTGGCGGAGCCGGCGAAAAACTACGTTAATGAACGCGATCTTGCTTTCTCCGCCCGGGTGGCCGATTACTGGGTCAACTTTGCCCGCAGCGCCGGTAGCACGGTGCTGGACGGCCCGGTGCCGTGGCCGGCGGCGGTGCGGGGCCGCGACCGCCTGCTGCGCATCGGCATCCACCGCCGGGCCGGCTTTAAGGTGGAAAAGGGCTTTATGCGCGTCCGGCTGGCGCTGTTTCGCCGGGTGATGCGCCACCACGTCACCCTGGAGTAGGCCTTAGCCCAGCAGCGCGCCGCCCTCAATATCCACTACGCTGCCGGTGACGAACGGGTTATCGATAATAAACAGATAGCCGCGGGCAATATCCTCCGCCCGGCCAAAGGCCCGCACCGGCAGCGTTTCGGCCGCCGCATTGAGCATCTTCTCCCGCGCCGCGGGCGCCATCCCGGCGTAGGCTTCGGTATCGGTCAGGCCGGGGCTGACGGCGTTAATCCGCAGCGGCGACAGCTCTTTCGCCAGCACCTTCACCGCCGACTCCAGGGCGGCGTTCATGGTGGTTTTAACGAGGGTCCCGGCGACGGCGCGGCGGGCGAGAAAGCCGCTGGTCAGCGTCAGGGTGCCGCGCGGGGCAATATTGCCGCTGAGGCGGCGCGCGGCGTTAATACTGCCCCAGAACTTGGTGTCGAAGGCCTGCCGCGCCGCATCGAGATCCAGCTCAGCCAGCGCGCCGCCCGGCGCCTGCGAGCCGGCGGTGACGATGATATTGTCCACCGCGCCGAGGCGGTCTGCGAACGCCGCCACCTCCGCTTCGCGGCTGATGTCCAGCGCGGCGGTCTCGATACTCCCTCCGCCGGTCGCCAGAGACCGCCGCGCGGCGTCAAGCTTTTGTGCGCTGCGCCCGGCAATCACCAGGCTGTCGCCGCAGGCGGCCAGCGCCCGGGCAACGGCAAATCCGATACCTGAAGCGCCGCCGATAATCAGCGTTTTACGGGTCATAGTCACTCCTCAGTGGGTCAGCTGCGCGCAGCGCCGGTGCTGCGCGACGGTAAATTCACTTTACAGCCTGCAATGATTTTTGATAATGGCGCTAAAACCTCAATATCTTTTCGGAAAAGCTGAAAAATGGGCAAAGTGGAAGATATGGCGCTGCTGGTGGAAGTGGTCGAGGCGGGCGGGCTCTCCGCCGCCGGCCGTCGCCTGGGCCTGTCGCCGGCAACCATGACGGCGCGGGTGAAGGCTATTGAGCAGCGCTATCAAACGCAGCTGTTTCACCGCTCGACCCGCGCCATCGCGCTGACCCACGCCGGGGAGGCGTTCTACCACGCCGCGCTGCGCGTGCTGGAGGAGGTCAGGTACGCCGAATCGCACCTCCAGCAGAAAGAGGGCGTGCTGGCGGGGAGCCTGCGCATTGCCGCGCCCTCGGATTTCGGCAGACAGTATCTCAGCCCCGCGCTGCTGGCCTTTTGCCGCCGCCATCCGCAGGTGCGGGCCTCGCTCTACCTCGGGGAGCGCGTTGAGGATCTGATTGCCCGGCGGCTGGACATGAGCGTGCGCTTCGGCAATCTGCCGGACAGCAGCCTGGTGGTGAAGCGCATCCGCGCCAATCGCCGGGTGCTGGTGGCCTCGGCGGCCTATCTCGACCGCGCGGGCGCGCCTTCCTCGCCTGATGATCTGCACCGCCACCGCTGCCTGGCGCTGGAGTCGCGCGGGGTGGTGATGAACGAGTGGCGCTTTATCCGCCGGGAGGAGCAGTACGCCGTACGCGTTGAGCCGGCGATGGTCTGCGACGACGGCGCGCTGCTGCGCCAGTGGGCGCTCGACGGCGCGGGCATTGCCGCGAAATCGTGGTGGGACGTCAAGCAGGACGTTGAGGCCGGGCGGCTCACCGAAGTTCTGACCGACAGCTTTATCGGCTTCAGCCGCCTCGACGATAAAAACGTCGGGCTGCAGTTCGTTTACCCTCAGCGCAGGCTGCAGCCGCAGCAGGTCGCCGCGTTTACCCGCTTTTTTACCGACTGGCTGGACACCGCATAGCGACGCACGTCTCAGCAGGCCAGCAGGGCGGTACGAAACTGCTGGATGCCGGGACGCGGGGCGCCGTCGCGCAGCAGCAGCCGGTAACTGGCGCCGGTCTTCACGCTGTCGGCAAAGGGGCGCGCCAGCCGCCCGCAGCGCACGTCTTCCGCAATCAGCATTTCGTCGGCGATAGCCAGCCCATAGCCCTGGATGGCGGCGGTGATCGCCAGGTCCATGGTGTCGAAGTGTTGATTTTTTTGCATAGCGTCGGCCAGGGTTTCCGGCCGCGCCGTCAGCCACAGCGACCAGTCGGTTTTGTCCCGCGTCGGATGCAGAAAGGTCATGGTATTCAGCGCCCGCTCTTTGGCCGCGAGCGGGCTGACCACCGGGGTCAGCGCCTCTTCGAACAGCAGATCGCCCGCCTGCTGGTGCGCGCCGAACACCACGGCGGCGTCGAACGGCTCGGTGCGGAAGTTGACCGCGTGCTCGGTGGTGGTGGTCAGGGCTACCTGCAGGTCCGGGTAGCGCTGCTCAATCTGCGACAGGCGCGGCAGCAGCCAGCGGATGGCGCAGGTCGGCGCCTTCAGCCGCACCACCGTCTGCTGCTGGCGGGCGTGCTCCGCCGCGCCGTGCAGCTGATTAAAGGCGGCGAGCAGCTCGGGATAGAGAGCGCTGCCCTGGGGCGACAGCCGCAGGCCGCGGGCGTGGCGCTGAAACAGCGGAAAGCCAAACCACGCTTCGAGGGTGGCGATTTTACGGCTCACCGCGCCCTGGGTCAGGCACAGCTCGGCGGCGGCGTGGGTCAGGTTAAGGTGGCGCGCGGCGGCAAGGAACGCCTCAACGGCGTTAACGGGCAGGGTGTGGCGCGGCATGGTCGGCTCCAGCTATGCAATTTTGTCATGGCTATTATGACAACATTTCGATTGTCGCCTCAAGGCGCTTTGGTTTGAATAGTTATGCACCGATTTTGCGAAAGGATTGATAATGACTGTTCATGCTTCAGTAACCCCGCGCACCCGACTGCCGGACGTTGGCACCACTATTTTTACCGTCATCGGCGAACTTTCTGCCCGGCATAACGCCATCAACCTTTCTCAGGGCGCGCCGAATTTTGCCTGCGACCCGCAGCTGGCGGCAGGCGTCACGCGGGCGATGGCGGCGGGACACAACCAGTACGCACCGATGACCGGCCTGCCGCTGCTCAGAACCCGCATTGCCGATAAAATTGCCGATCTGTACGGCACCCGCTACGACGCCGATAGCGAGGTGCTGGTGACCGCCAGCGCCAGCCAGGGGCTTTATTCCGCCATCAGCGGACTGGTGCATCCGGGCGACGAGGTTATCTATTTTGAACCTTCCTTCGACAGCTACGCGCCTATCGTGCGGCTGCAGGGGGCGACGCCGGTGGCCATCAAGCTGACGGTGCCCGATTTCAGCGTCAACTGGGACGAGGTGCAGGCGGCAATCACGCCGCGCACGCGGATGATCATCATCAATACCCCGCACAACCCCAGCGGCCAGGTGTTCAGCACCGATGATTTGCAGCAGCTGGCGTCGCTGACCCGCAATACCGATATCGTCATCCTCTCCGATGAGGTTTACGAACACGTGGTGTTTGACGGCGCGCCGCACTGCGGCATGGCGACCCACCCGCAGCTGGCGGAGCGCAGCGTCATCGTCTCCTCGTTTGGCAAAACCTACCACGTCACCGGCTGGCGGGTGGGCTACTGCGTCGCGCCTGCGGCGCTGATGGCCGAGATCTGCAAAGTACACCAGTTTCTGATGTTTGCCGCCGACACGCCGATGCAGTATGCCTTCGCAGACTATATGGCCGACCCGCAGAGCTGGCTCTCGCTGGCGGCGTTCTACCAGCGCAAGCGCGATCTGCTGCAGTCCCTGCTCGCCGATTCGCCGTTTAACCTGCTGCCGAGCCGGGGCTCCTTTTTCCTGCTGGCGGAGTACGGCCACTTCAGCCGCGAGTCCGACAGCGAGATGGTCAAGCGGCTGATCGTCGAATGCGGGGTTGCCACTATTCCGCTGTCGGCGTTTTATACCGACGGCACCGATAACAAACTGATCCGCCTCTCTTTTGCCAAAGATGAGGCCACGCTGCGGGCAGGGGCTGCGGCCCTCTGCCGCGTGCAGACACGCTGAGGAGTTGTGACAATGAAGGTTAAAGCACTGATTCTGGGGATGGGACTGCTGGGTTCGCTGTCCGCGTTTGCCGCCGGTGAACTGCGCTACGGCGTGGAGGCGGAGTATCCGCCGTTCGAGAGCCGCAACAGCGTGGGGCAGCTTGAAGGATTCGATATCGACCTCGGAAACGCCATCTGTAAAGCCGCCCAGCTCAAGTGCAGCTGGGTGGAGGGTTCATTCGATGCGCTGATCCCGGGGCTGGTGGCGAAGAAGTTTGACGCCATTAACTCGGCGATGAACATTACCGACCAGCGGCGCAAGAGCATCGACTTCACCCAGCCTATTTATCGCATCCCTTCCCAACTGGTGGGGAAAGCGGGCAGCGGGATGCAGGCAACGCCGGAGGGGCTGCAGGGGAAAACCATCGGCGTGCTGCAGGGCTCGATCCAGGAAACCTTTGCCAAAGAGCACTGGGAAAAGCATGGCGTCACCGTAGTCTCTTATAAAGATCAGAACATGGCCTGGGCAGACCTGCTTAACGGCCGGATAGATGCCTCACTGGTGATGTCCGCCGCCGGCCAGGCGGGCTTTCTTAGCAAGCCGCAGGGCAAGGGCTTCGGCTTTATCGGCCAGCCGGTGGCGGATGATACCATCCTCGGCAGCGGTATCGGCTTCGGTCTGCGCAAGGGCGACGCGGCGACCAAAAAGCAGCTGGACGCGGCGATTGATAAAGTGCGCGCCGACGGCACCATCACCCGCCTGGCGGCGAAATACTTTCCCGGTATCGACGTCAGCGTGAAATAGTTTCCCGCCCCGCTTTTGTCTGCAGAGGCGGGGCCGTACATCGTGAAGCTTAGCCGCATAAATTTACCGCCAGAATCAGCCACATCCCATCGCAATAATTTATTTCCCCGTTCGGGCGCTTTTTGACCCAGCGGTCATTGGATTATCAGCCAATTTTGTCTAGAGTGGGCGCTCTTAGCGACGTCAGTTAATTGCCGCAGATTTCGACAGAAGGACGCTTATCCGGGTATGAATCGCAGACACTTTCTCAAATCTTCCATGGCCGTGGCCGCCGCGTGCGGTGCCTCCGGCGGTATTGCCTCTCTCTTTTCACAGGCCGCGTTAGCGGACGATGCCGGCATCGCCGACGGACAGACCCGCCGCTTCGATTATTCGGTGCTGCAGGGCATGGCCCACGACCTGGCCCGCCAGCCGTGGGGCGGGGCGCCGAAAGATCTGCCGAAGACCCTCGCAGAGCTGACGCCGCAGGCCTACAACAGCATCCAGTACGATGCCGCGCACTCGCTGTGGAACAATATTGAAGACCGGCAGCTGGATATCCAGTTCTTCCACGTCGGCATGGGCTTTCGCCGCCGGGTGCGGATGTTCTCTCTCGATCCGCAGAGCCAGCAGGCGCGCGAAATCCACTTCCGCCCGGAGCTGTTCAGGTATAACGACGCGGGCGTCGATACCCGCCAGCTGGAAGGTCAGACCGACCTCGGCTTCGCCGGTTTTCGCGCTTTTAAAGCACCGGAGCTGGCGCGCCGGGATATCGTCTCCTTCCTCGGCGCCAGCTACTTCCGCGCGGTGGACAGCACCTACCAGTACGGTCTGTCGGCGCGCGGCCTGGCGGTAGACACCTTTACCGACACCCCGGAAGAGTTCCCGGATTTCACCTCCTTCTGGTTTGAAACCGTCAAGCCCGGCGCCACCGTGTTTACGGTCTACGCCCTGCTGGACGGCCCGAGCGTCGCCGGCGCCTACAAGTTCACCATCAACTGCCAGCAGACTCAGGTGATCATGGACGTCGAAAACCACATCTACGCCCGCAAAGATATCAAGCAGCTGGGGATCTCGCCGATGACCAGCATGTTCAGCTGCGGCAACAACGAGCGGCGGATGTGCGATACCATTCATCCGCAGATCCACGACTCCGACCGGCTGGCGATGTGGCGCGGCAACGGGGAGTGGATCTGCCGCCCGCTCAACAACCCGCAGAAGCTGCAGTTCAACGCCTTCCAGGATAAGAACCCGCGCGGCTTCGGCCTGCTGCAGACCGACCGCGACTTCTCCCACTATCAGGACGTGATGGGTTGGTACAACAAGCGCCCGAGCCTATGGGTCGAGCCGCGCAGCCAGTGGGGCGAGGGCAGCGTTAACCTGATGGAGATCCCGACCACCGGCGAAACCCTCGACAACATCGTCTGCTTCTGGCAGCCGAAAAAGGCCATCAAAGCCGGTAGCGAACTGGACTTTAAATATCGCCTTTACTGGGCCGCCGAGGCGCCGGTGCATACGCCGATGGCCCGGGTGCTGGCCACCCGCACCGGCATGGGCGGCTTCCCGGAAGGCTGGGCGCCGGGCGAGCACTACCCGGAAAAATGGGCGCGCCGCTTTGCGATTGATTTTGTCGGCGGCGACCTGAAGGCCGCCGCGCCGAAGGGTATCGAACCGGTCATAACGCTCTCTAACGGCGAGGCGAAGCAGGTTGAGATCCTCTACGTTGAACCGTTCGACGGCTACCGTATTCTGTTTGACTGGTATCCGACCAGTGATTCCACCGATCCGGTGGAGATGCGGATGTTCCTGCGCTGCCGGGGCGACGCTATCAGCGAAACCTGGCTCTATCAGTACTTCCCGCCGGCGCCGGCGGATCGCAAGTACGTGGACGACAGGGTAATGAAATAAGCGAAGCGGGCGGCGCAGGCCGCCCGCACCGTTTTTACCCCAGCGGGCCGCCGACGATGGTTTCCCGCATCCCCGCCAGCACCCGGTCGCCGGTCTCCTGATACAGTTCGTCGTACCACGCGCGGGTTTGCTGCATATCCGCGCCGTGGGTCACGTCGCAGCGCTTGCGCGCCTTGAGCACCAGATCCTTCACCCGATACGCCCGCCGGGCCTGGTAGCGCTGCAGCGCGTCTTCAATGCCCAGCGAGTGCGACTGCAGGGTCATCGCCAGCACTACCGCATCCTCCATCGCCGCGCAGCCGCCCTGGCCGATATCCGGCGTGGTGCTGTGCCCGGCGTCGCCGAGCAGGGCGACGCGCCCGCGCACCAGCGTGTCGAAGGGATCGATATCGTGGATCTCAATCCGGTTGATGGTCTGCGGATCGATGCGCGCAATCAGGCTCTGCACCGGCGCGGCCCAGCCGCTGAAGTAGCGCTGCAGATCGGCGCGCGCGCTGTCGCGATCTTCCGCCAGCCCCTTCGGCAGCGGCACGTCGAAAAAGAAGTAGAAGCGGTTGCCGGACACCGGCATCAGCGACACCCGCTTGCCTTCGCCGACCCAGGTGGTCCACTGATTGGCCGGAGCGATGGCTTCGTCGATGGTCACCAGCCCATTCCAGTTGACGTAGCCCGCGTAGCGGCGCTCGGTGGCGCGGCCGAGCACCCAGGGGCGCAGGGCGGAGTGGGTGCCGTCGGCGGCGATCAGCAGATCCGCCGCGGCCACCTCGCCGTCTTCAAAGGTGGCGCGCACGCCGTCGCTGAGGGATTCAACGGCTACCACGCGCTTACCGAAGCGCACCGCGTCGCGGCCATATGTCTCAAGCAGCATCGCCTGCAGCTCGGCGCGCGCCACCGGATAGGGGCGCTCGCCGACGCTCTGCACCAGCGGATCGAGACTGAAGCGGGTCATGGTCTGATTGCCGCGAAAATCGCGGTAGGACATATACTCCATCGGCCCGCCCAGCTGCTGCAGCTTTTCTTTCATCCCCAGCCAGTTGAGGCACTTCACGCCGTTGGGCCAGATTGAGATGGCGGCGCCGACCGGCCTGATCTCTTTGACGGCTTCATAGACGCAGGTCTCGATGCCGCACTGCTTCAGGGCGATGGCCGCGGACAGGCCGCCGATGCCGCCACCGGTAATAATCGCTTTCATCTCGCTCTCCTTTTGGTTATATCAGGAGATAGCAAAAAGCGTACCAGCGCGCCCGGGGCCTGCGGCGGCGGCGTATTTCAGCGTTTGCCTCACCGTGGTGCACTATAATGGTGCCGATGGCGCATCATCAGGAGAAAACATGCACGCCAAAATTCCGCCCGACATAGAGTCTATTAAGGTTTCTGACGCCATTACGCTCTACGCGGCCAATGAATGTTTTGTTTCAGAATTGTATCAACTGGTTCTTAAAAACCGCGACTGGCTGCAGCAGTCGCTCGACTGGCCGCAGCACGTCAGCAGCGAAGCCGACTCGCGGCAGAACATGCTGAGCAACGTGATGCTGCACCAGCGCGGCTACGCCAAAATGTTTGTTATTGTCTGCGAGGGCGACATGGCGGGCGTGCTGTCGTTTAACGCCATCGAGCCGCAGAACAAAGCGGGCTATATCGGCTACTGGCTCGACGAGCAGCGGCAGGGCAAGGGGATCCTCTCCGCCTGCCTGCAGGCGTTTATCAACTACTATGCTGAAAAAGGCGAGGTGCGCCGCTTCGTGATTAAGTGCCGCACCGCCAACGCGGCCAGCAACCGGGTGGCGCAGCGCAACGGCTTTGCGCTCGAAGGCTGCCTGCGGCAGGCGGAGTATCTCAACGGCGCGTTTCACGACCAGAATATTTATGCCCGCATTGTTGATAATACGCCTGCACGCAGCTGAACCCGGGGGTTCCCCTTAGTGCGAAAGCTACACGACAGCATTTTGGGACTTTATTTGTCGGTGATAACGTCTGCGAATCAGCAGTACACTCAAGGCGGAGAGTGCTAGCGGAATAATCAGAATGGCAAAAAAACCTGACGCGCCATATTTCGCCAGCACGATGCCTCCCACCCCAGAGCCAAATATGGCTCCCAGTCTGCCCGTACCAATGGCCCAGCCCATTGCTGTTGCTCGTACATGGGGCGGATAGGTGGCAACGACCAGATAATTCAACGCAAGTTGTTGACCACCGATGCCGAAACCTGCCAGCCCAATAAGCAAGAATACCGCCAGCCAGTTCTGCGCCGGAACGGCGAAAATAAGGCAAGCCGCGACCGCGATGCCCGTTGCAACATGAACCAGAGAACGTTCATAATATTTATGCGCGGTAAAAAATAGGCCAGAGGCAAAGCAAATAAGATAAATGCGGCATTGACGGTAACCGAGGCCATGGGCGTCTGGTCCGGTGCAAGTCCTGCTTGTTTCAGCAGCGTAGGTAACCAGGAAAGCAGCATGAACCACGCGACCCAGTTAAAAAAATAGACGCTCCATACGCCGATGGTTGTTAGCTTGTATTCAGCAGTAAATAAATTTTTCAGGCTCAATCGACTTCGTTGAGCAGAACGTGGAGCTGAACTCGTCTCTACGGGATGATGCTTTTCTTCCTGAGAGATGCGACGCAATATTGTCATCACCTTCTGATGGTTTTGAGCGCGGGAGGAAGCGCAAAGATATTCGAGGGAATCAGGTAAATAAAAGTACATGACGATGAAAAGTGCTAACGGGAAGATACCGCCAATAAGATAAATACTTTGCCAACCCCAAATCGGTAATACCCAGGCTGCCAGTAGACCGCCCGACATCGCGCCAGCGGGAAGCGCCAGTAATACTCCTGTCGTCACTAAACCTCGATGTCTGTGGGGGGAGTATTCGGATGCCAGCGCCAGAAGAACGGGAGTTGCGCCCCCCATCCCAAAACCTGCAAAAATCCGCAGCAGAAAGAGGGTTTCCAGGCTGGTGGAGAATGCAGTGGATAATGTGGTAATCCCGAAAATCAGAATACTGCACAGTAATGTTGTGCGTCTTCCCAGCCGATCGCCCATCATTCCCATCACAACGGCGCCTAGTGTCATCCCTGCTATACCTGCCGTCATGACGGGTGCAAGCTGAGAAATGTTAGCATTAAACGCATCAATAATTGCCGGGCCAGTAAAGGCAACGGCCTGGGTATCAAACCCGTCGAAAAGGGCTACAAGGAAACATAATCCACATACAGATAATTGATAACCTGAAAAGCGCTTGTCGATAATTTGCTGAAACATTGTGCGATCAGGGCTGGCCATTGACTGCTCCGTATCAATAAGAACATTGAATTGATACCCAATGTATAGGAGAGCAGTATGCAAAAAACGAATACCTTAGTGGCATGAAAACAATACCTGACGGGTATATTTAGAGCGCTCCCAGCAGCGGCGTGCGGATAATGCGCTCCTCGCCGTTAATCACCCGCCGGCCGCGCACGGTAATTTTATTACCGCCGCTGGCCTCCACCGCCGCGCTGCCGCAAACCTCGACGTGATGCTCGATCACCACATCGCCTCTGATGACCGCCTGTCCGGTGATCAGCACGTGGTCATCCAGCAGAATGGGTCCGCCGTACAGCCGGGCGTGGCCGCCGACCATTACGTGATGCCTGAGCACGCAGTTGCCCTCTATCAGCGCGTCTCCCGCCGCCTGGGCGCTGTAGCGAAGGGTGGGGATCGCGTCCTCCTCCAGGCCCGCCAGCACCCGGGCGCGGCCGTAGACCTTCGCGCAGTCGCATACCCAGACGTTATTCTCTTCATTGCCCTTCAGCACGGCGAAGTCGAACACTTCCGCCCGGTGTTCAATAAAGGCGTCCTCGACAATCGCGTCGCCGTAGATTTGCGCCTGGTGCACGATGCGCGAGCGGCTGACGGTGGCGCGGTCGTAGATCTGCAGGCGCAGGCTGGCGTCCGGCGTCATGCCCGATGCGGCAACTACTACGCTGTCGTGCAGCACCCGCGCATCGCCGGAGAGGCGGCATTCGCCGCGCACCTGCGAATTCTGCACGGTGACGTTGTCACAAATTTGCGCGCCGTGGCTGACGATTGCGCCGTCAATCCACGCCCGGCCGCCGACGCTGGCGCCGCCGCTGAGGGTGCAGGCCCGGGTGATGCGGGCATCGCCGCTTATCCGCACGCCGCCCCAGGCGGCGCTGTTTTCATCGTAGATCCAGCACAGGCCCGCCTGGCTGAGGACCCCTTCATCGTCTACCCAGCCGCCGGGCGTTCCGGCGGACACGTCGGCAAAATCGCGCAGGGCAATGATCTGTCGCAGCGTCACGCTGCCGCCGCCTTCACTTTCCTTTAGCGGCAGAACGCGCGTCGCATCGCCGAGTCGATATTTATTCATGGGTCTACTCTTTACCAGGGATTAACATAAACGTAGCAAAGAATCTCCATGACGCCGGGCATAAGGTTCCTTTAAAATGCAACTTCAAAAATAGTTGAAAGATTAAAATGAAAAGTAATAACTCAAACAGAAGGGTGCTGAATCTGCCCGCCGCCTACTTCGGCATGGTGCTGGGCACGATTGGTATGGGTTTTGCGTGGCGCTACGCCAGCACGATCTGGCCGGTGCCGCGCGCCGTGGGCGACGGACTGGTGTGCGCGGCGATCCTTATCTGGGCGCTGCTGACGCTGGCTTTCGCCGCGCGGCTGCTCCGCTTCCCGCACGCCGCCCTGGTCGAAATGCGCGATCCGCTGGCCGGCAGCTTCGTCAGCCTGTTTCCCGCGACGACGATGCTGGTCGCTATTGGCGTACTGCCCTGGTGCCGGCCGCTAACCGTCGGCCTGTTTGCGCTGGGCGTGACCCTGCAGCTGGGCTATGCCGCCTGGCAGAGCGCCGGGCTGTGGCGCGGAAGCCATCCGGCCGGGGCCACGACGCCGGGGATGTATCTCCCGACGGTGGCGAACAACTTTATCAGCGCCATGACCTGCGGCGCGCTGGGCTGGCAGGACGCCGGGCTGGCGTTTCTCGGCGCGGGCGTCTTCTCCTGGCTGAGCCTGGAGCCGGTCATCCAGCAGCGGCTGCGCAGCGGCGGCGAGCTGGCCGCGCCCCTGCGCGCCTCGCTGGGCATACAGCTGGCGCCGGCGCTGGTCGCCTGCAGCGCCTGGCTGGCGGTGAACGGCGGCCGGGCCGACGTGATGGCGAAAATGCTCTTCGGCTACGGCCTGCTGCAGCTGCTGTTTATGCTGCGGCTGATGCCGTGGTATCTGAAGCAGCCGTTCAGCGCCGGGTTCTGGAGCTTCTCATTCGGCCTTTCCGCGCTGGCGACCACCGCGCTGCACCTCGGCGCGGCCCGCGCCGACGGTTTCTTTCACGCTCTGGCGCTGCCGCTGTTTATTTTTAGCAACCTGATTATTGGCTTATTGATCGTCCGCACGCTGCATCTGCTGGCCTGCGGTAAGCTGCTGATACGCGTTGAGCGCCAGACGCTGATAACTACCAGGGATTTATGATGATGACAATTCGCGACGAAAACTACTTTACCGATACCTATGGCCTGACCCGCACCCATTCGGAAGTGCTGCACGCGGCGGGGAAAATCGCACCGGGCAGGGCGCTGGATCTCGGCTGCGGCAGCGGGCGCAACAGCCTTTACCTCGCGGCGCGCGGCTTTGACGTCACCGCCTGGGACCGCAACCCGATGAGCATCGCAAATCTGCGCGACATTGCCGCCAAAGAGCGGCTCGACCACCTGCATATCGCTGAAAAAGATCTCAATACGCTGACCTTCGACGGCGAGTACGATTTTATCCTCTCCACCGTGGTGATGATGTTCCTGCAGCCGCAGACCGTGCCGCGGCTGATTGCCAACATGCAGCGCTGCACGGCGCCCGGCGGCTGGAACCTGATCGTCGCGGCGATGGATACCGAAGATTTTCCCTGCACCGTCGGTTTTCCGTTTGCCTTTAAGGCCGGCGAACTGAAGGGCTACTACGACGGCTGGCACTTCGAGCGCTATAACGAAGACGTCGGTGAACTGCACCGCACCGACGACAACGGTAATCGCATTAAGCTGCGCTTTGCCACGATGCTGGCGCGTAAGCCCGCTTAACGGGCCGCCAGCAGGCAGAGCTGCAGGGCGACGCGGTACGAGGCCTCAAAAGAGCTCAGCGGCAGAAACTCAAACGGCGAGTGGAAGTTGTGGGCGCCGGTAAAGAAATTTGGCGTCAGTAGCCCCTTGGCCGACAGGGCCGCGCCGTCGGTGCCGCCGCGCATCGGCGTCGGCTTTGGCGTGATGCCGAGACTCTCCATCGCCTCGAACATCAGGTCGACGGCGCGGCGGTCTTCGCCGATGGCGCTGCTGATGTTGCTGTAGGTGTCGGTTATCCGGTACTCCACCTTCGCCGTCGGGTGGCGGGCGGCAATGTCAGCGGCGGCGTCGGCAATCTGCTGCTTGCGCCGCATGAAGCCCTCGCCGTCGAAATCGCGAATGCTGGCGTGGAGGACGGCATGGCCCTGTACCGCTTCCATGCCGTTAAACCAGACGTAGCCCTCGCGTCCGGCGGTGTGCTCCGGGGTCTGCAGGCGATCGAAGAGGCTAATATAGTCGGTAGCCATCAGCAGCGGATTGACCAGCACGCCCTTCGCCGACATCGGGTGGGCGGTGACGCCGGTGAAGCGGATCTCCGCCGCCGCGGCGTTAAAGTTCTCATAGACAATCTCCCCCAGCTCGCAGCAGTCGATAGTCCAGGCAAAATCGACGTTAAAGCGTTTCTCCAGATCCAGCGCCTTCGCGCCGCGCAGCCCGACCTCCTCATCGGGGACGAAGGCAACGACAATATCGCCGTGGCGCTGCGCCGCCGTCAGGTTCTCCAGCAGGGTCATCACCACGGTCACCGCCGCCTTGTTGTCGGCCCCGAGCACGCTGGTGCCGTCGCTGAAAATGATCTCTTCGCCGTGATAGGCGAGGATCTCCGGATGCTCGGCGACCCGCAGCCAGATGTTTTTTTCGCCGTTCAGGCAGAGGTCTTCACCATTGAAGCGCAGGATCTGCGGATGAATATCCGGCGACAGCCCGACGTCCACGGTGTCGATGTGGGTGATAAAGCCCACGCGCGGCGCGCCGGGCGCGTTGCCCCGTCTGACGGCGGTGACGGTGGCGTGCTCGTCAATCACTATCTCATCCAGGCCCAACTGCGCCAGCTCATCGGCCAGCAGCCGGGCCATCTGGTGCTGGCCTGGCGTGGTGGGCAGCGTCTTTGCCGAAGCGTCGCTCTGGCTGGTGACCGCCAGATAGCGGAAGAAGCGTTGGGTTAATTGACTGGCCAGCGGTGATGTCATGGTGGTTCCTTCTTTATTCATATAATCAGGTGTTTGCGGTCTGTTTTTGATGTTATGTATGAGGGCTACGACAATAAGAACAGGAAAAGGACATGAAAAGCAAACTGACGATACTGACGCTGGCAGCCCTGACCGTAAGTTCTGCCGTATCGGCAAAAACCCTGGTTTACTGCTCGGAAGGATCCCCGGAAAACTTTAACCCGCAGCTCTATACCTCGGGCACCAGCGTGGACGCCAGCGCCGTGCCGGTTTACAACCGGCTGGTGGACTTTACGCCGGGCACCACCCATCTCGTGCCGAGCCTGGCGGAGCGCTGGGATGTGAGCGATGACGGCAAGGTGTATACCTTCCACCTGCGCCAGGGCGTGAAGTTTCAGAGCAATAAATACTTTACCCCGAGCCGCGATTTTAACGCCGACGACGTTATTTTCTCGTTTATGCGCCAGAAGGATCCCAACAATCCTTATCACAACGTCTCCGGCGGCAGCTATTCCAATTTCGAAAGTCTCGAGTTCGGCAAGCTGATTACCGCCATTGATAAGGTGGATGACCATACGGTGCGCTTTACCCTCGCGCATCCCGAGGCGCCGTTTGTGCCCGATCTGGCGTGGTATTTTGCTTCGATCCTCTCCGCCGAATACGCCGACGCGATGCTCAAGGCGGGCACGCCGGAGCGGGTCGACATGAACCCGATCGGCACCGGCCCGTTCCGCCTCGCGCAGTACCAGAAGGACTCCCGCATTCTGTTTACCGCCTTCCCCGACTACTGGCAGGGCAAGGCGAAGATTGACCGGCTGGTGTTCGCCATCACGCCGGACGCCTCGGTGCGCTACGCCAAGCTTGAGAAAAACGAGTGCCAGGTGATGCCGTTCCCCAATCCCGCCGATCTGCCGCGTATGAAGGCTAACCCGCAGATTAACCTACTGAGTAAAGCGGGGCTGAATACCGGCTTCCTCGCCTTTAATACGCAAAAGCCGCCGCTGAATAACGTCAAGGTGCGCCGGGCGCTGGCGATGGCCATCAACAAACCCGCTATTATTGAGGCGATTTTCCACGGCACCGGCACGGCGGCGAAAAATCTGCTCCCGCCGGGCGTGTGGAGCGCCGACGCCGACTTAAAAGATTATGACTACGATCCGGCTGCGGCGAAGGCGCTGCTGAAAGAGGCGGGTTTTGCCGACGGCCTGACCATCGACCTGTGGGCGATGCCGGTCCAGCGGCCCTACAACCCCAATGCAAAGCGGATGGCGGAGATGATTCAGGCCGACTGGGCGAAAATCGGCGTCAAAACCACCATCACCACCTACGAATGGGGCGAGTACCTCAAGCGTATCAAGGACGGCGAGCACCAGGCGGCACTGATGGGCTGGACCACCGCCACCGGCGATCCGGACAACTTCTTCGGCCCGCTGTTTACCTGCCAGTCCGCCAGCGGCGGCTCCAACTCGGCGAAGTGGTGCAACGCGCAGTTCGACAAGCTTATCGGCGAGGCGAAAGCCATCACCGACGTTAAGCAGCGCACCGCGCTCTATCAGCAGGCCCAGCAGCTGATGCACGACGAGATGCCCGCCGTGATGATCGCCCACTCGACCATCTTCGAGCCGGTGCGTAAATCGGTCAGCGGCTATGAGATAGACCCCTTCGGCAAGCATATTTTTTATCAGGTCGATGTGAAGTAGCTCAGGCCGCGCTTCTGCCCGGCAGGCTGCGCGTAAGCCACGCCGGCGGCCGGGCAAACATCACCAGGTTTCCCACCAGGATCAGCGCCAGCCCGGCGACGGCGTTGGCGTGCCAGACAAAACCTTCATAGAACGTCGAAATGGTCAGGGCCACCAGCGGAAAGAGCAGGGTGCTGTAGGCGGCGCTGGCCGGGCCGATGCGCCTGACCAGGGTGAAGTAGGCGGCAAAGGCGATAACCGAGCCGAACAGCGCCAGATAAATCAGTGCGCCGAGGTAGCTCAGCGTCCACTCCGGGCGGAAGCTGTCGCCGCGCATCAGGGCAATCGCGCCCATCACCAGCGTGCCGTAAAGCATCGCCCAGCCGTTGGTGCTCAGCGTATCGAGGCCGCGGCGCTGGTGGCGCAGGGAGAGCATGTTGCCCAGCGAAAAGCCGTAGGTGCCGAGCGCGCTCAGGCCGATCCCCGCCAGCAGGCCTGCGCTAAGCCCGGAGGAGATTAAGTCGTGCCAGAACAGGATGACGATCCCGGCCAGGCCGAGCAGGGCGGCGAGATAAAAGCGCCCCGGCGGCTGCTGGCGCCAGAAGAGAAAGCTGTTGATCGCGTTAAACAGGACCGCCATCGAGAAAATCACCGACTCCAGGCCGGTATTGATCCAGCGGGCGGCGGTATAGAAGCAGAGGAAGTTAAAGCAGAATACGCAGCAGCCCTGCAGCAGGCAGAACAGGTGATCCCTGGCGGTCAGCCGGCGCAGGCGGCCGGTCAGCTTCAGCGTCAGCATCAGCACGGCGCTGGCCAGCGCAAAGCGCCAGAAGATGGAGACGGTAGCCGGGACCGGCCCCTGCTGTAAAAAGATGGCAATCCAGGTGGTGCCCCAGATAAGCACCACCAGAGCATAAAGCGCGATGTTCATACCGTTTCCTTAGCGCAGATGAAAAAGAGAGTGCACTATGCCCCGGCTGTCGTTCGGGCGCTTGCAGCCGCCTGCGCAGCGGTTGCAAATTCTTGCGCTTTTTATCGCCCGCGCATTGCTGTGAATGCGGCGGCCAGCGTAGACTGGCGCTTCCTGTTCCTTTATACGGGTCAACCATGTACGCCACGTTTGAAACCCTGCAGCGGCAAAATGCGCACCTGCGCGATACTCTGGAGCTGAATTCCGGCATCCAGCTGGCGTCGTGGTTCAATCAGCGCGATACGTTGACCGTAAAAAGCGATCACCATACCCTCAGCCTGTACGTGGCCGACGGCTATGAGAGCTACCACAAAACGCCCGGCGGCTGGAAAAACGGCGGCGGGCCGGATCATTTTTGCCTGATGCCGCAGGAGAGCGAGTCCAGCTGGGATATCCGCGACAGGCTATCGTTTGTTCACCTTTACTGCACCGATGACCATCTGCGGAATATTGCGGAGCAGACCTGGGACAAAAGCCCGGCGTCGCTGCAGCTTGAGGAGAAGACCTTTGCCCGGGACGACAAGATAACCGCGCTCTACCGGCACTTTCTGCTCGGCTGCGACTGGCAGCAGGCGGCGAATCACCTGACCCTCAGCTCGGCCAGTACGCTGCTGCTGAATCATCTGATCGCCAGCTACGCCAGCGTGCAGTGGCAGCTGCCGAAAGTGACCGGCGGCCTGGCGCCGCGGGTGCTGCGCGATGTCGTCAACTACATTGAGGCGCATCTCGGCGATCCGCTGACTCTGGCGACCCTGGCGCAGCAGGCGGCGCTCAGCGAATACCACTTTGCGCGGATGTTCAGCCAGTCAATGAAAATGGCGCCGCATCAGTACGTGATGCAGCGCCGGATGGCGCGGGCAAAAAATCTGGTGCAGACCACGGCGCTGCCGCTGACGGAGATTGCGCTGGCCTGCGGATTCAGCTCCGCCAGCCACTTCAGCAACCGCTTTCGCCAGGTCACGGGCATTACGCCGTCGCAGATGCGGCAGGCCGCGGGCCTGGCGTAAGGTTAGCTGCTGCGGGTAAGGCGCTGCGCGATAATCCGGTCGATGCTCAGAGGACCGCTGCCCTGAACGACAATCATGGCGAGAATAAGGATATAAAGCGGCTCCGGCAGGTAGAGCAGCCAGCTGTACCACGTCAGCATATTGATACCCGCAGGAATATGGTGAATGCCGACCGTCACCAGAGCCACCAGGCTAATTATCGTCAGCACCAGCGCGCTGAAGCGGCTGAGCAGTCCGACGGCCAGCGACAAACCAAACAGCGTCTCGCAGCTGGCCACAAATACCGCCATCAGGGCAGGGAATGGAATACCCGCTTCAGTTATGGTCTCCAGCATCATCATCTGGCTGGCGGGGACGAAAACTTTATTAAAGCCTGAAGCAAAGAAAAACAGACCGATTGCCACGCGCATTAGCGTTAAAGGCAAAGAGGCGACACCACCGGGGGAATTAAATAAGGGCAGGTATCGTGACATAGAGAACTCCTGGATAAATCAATATTAAAAGTAATGACAAAACGCTCATCGCTGCTGTGCAGTATTTTTATAATCATCATGCGTATAACGCGGGCCAGACTAGCACTGTTTATATTGTGCGGGCCAAGCGACATTACTTTTCTTTGCGTTTAATTCAAGGCGGAAGGCAGTGAAGAAGAGCGACTCTGGAGGGCGAAATAATAATGGCGCGGCGATAAAAAGATGTCGCCGCGCCGGGGAGCGAGCTCAGGAAGCGATTATTTGCTGTGGGCTTCAGTCGTAATCGTCAGCTTGATTTCATCGGAGACGTTCGGCACGTACTTGTCGATTTTGAAATCAGAACGCTTAATCGTGCCGCTGGCGTCAAAGCCAATCGCCGGCTTCTTCATCATCGGCTGTTCGCCCTGCTTGTTCAGCGTCGCCTCCAGGGTAACCGGTTTGGTAATGCCCTTCAGCGTCAGATCGCCAACAATCTCAAACTTGTCGTCGCCTTTGGCCGTCACTTTGGTGCTGCGGAAGGTGGCGGTCGGGTACTTCGCCACGTCAAAGTACTCCGCGCCCTTGAACTCTTCGGTCAGCTTCGGCACGAAGGTGTTGATTTCGCCGATCGGCAGGGTGACGTTCACGGTCGATTTTTCCGGGTTCGCGCTGTCGAATTTGACTTCGCCGGTCGCGTTGGGAATAAAGGCCATCGGATTAGAGAAGCCGAAGTGGTTCCAGGAAACGGCAACGGCGGTGTGGGTCGGATCAATCTCATAGGTTTTCAGTTCAGCCTGCGACAGCGGGACATAGAGACTGGCGGCGGCGACAGCGGCAAAAGCCATTTTCTTCATAGAGTTCACTGATTTTCCCTCATTCGTTTCGACGTAAGTGTGGTTACAGTCGCAAATGAGAATCGATTATTCTAGTGAATATATTTGCTGTTAAGGTTCAAATATATTCAAGGTGAAATCTGCCGGCCCGGCTAGCGGGCCCGGCAGAGAGCGGCGTAGCAGACCGCGCCGGCCGCCAGCCCCCAGAATGCCGAACCGATCCCCAGCAGCGTCAAGCCGCTGGCGGTGACCAGAAAGGTGACCATTGCCGTGTCGCGCTCGCGTTCGTTGACCAGCGCCTGGGCCAGGCTGCCGCCCAGCGTACCGAGCAGGGCCAGCCCGGCCAGCATCTGGATCCACGCCGCCGGCAGGGCCGCCATCAGGGCGGTAATCGAACCGCCGAACAGGCCCACCAGCAGATAGAAGCCGCCCGCCGCTGCCGCCGCCTTCCAGCGCTGATGCGGATCGGGATGCGCCTCCGGGCTCTGGCAGATGGCGGCGGTGATCGCCGCAATGCAGATAGAGTAGACGCCGAAGGGCGACAGCAGCAGCGCCAGGCCGCCGGTGGCGACCATCAGCAGCGAAACGGGCGCCACGTAGCCGGCGGCCTTCATTGTCGCCACGCCCGGCGCGTTCTGGGAGGCCATCGTCACCAGAAAGAACGGCAGGCCGACGCTCAGCAGCAGCGCAGGAGAAAATTCAGGCGCGATAAAGCGCGGGGCGACAAAGGCGATGCCGACCGCCTGGCCGGCGGTTTGTCCGCTCAGCACCGCTACCGCCGCGCCGGCGACCAGCGCACCGACTACCGCATAGCGCGGCGCCAGCGCCTTACACGCCAGCCACGCCAGCAGCATACTGCCGCACAACCAGAGATTGCCCTGCAGCGACGCAAAGGCCTGCAGGCCAAAGCGCAGCAGGATCCCCGCCAGCATCGCGGCGGCCAGCGAGTGCGGAATAATCTTCATCAGCCGCGCAAACAGCCCGGTCAGCCCGCACAGTACGATCAGGGCGTTGGCAAAGATAAAAATGCCCACCGCCTGATTCAGAGTGACACCTTGCAGGCCAGTCACCAGCAGCGCGGCGCCGGGCGTTGACCAGGCGGTCAGCACCGGCACCCGCCGCCACAGGGTCAGCGCCAGCGTGCTGACGCCCATCCCCAGTCCCAGGGCCGTCATCCAGCCGGCAATATCCCGGGCGTCCGCCCCGGCGGCGGCTGCCGCCTGCCAGATGATCGCTGCCGAGCTGGCATAGCCTACCAGTACGGCGACAAGGCCCGCCAGCAGGGTTGGGAAGGGGATAACTGAGCTGCGCATTGAAAAGCCTCACTGTGCGTTATAACGGACAGTGAGAATGTAGCACCGTGCGTTATAACGCACAACAGGGCTACGATAATTGTGGCGAATGCAATATATTAACGATGTACCGCGAACCCGGACGAAAACGTACCATAGCGGCGGGTAAAAAGGAGCCACCATGAATATCCCTCAGCACCTGGCATCAACCCTGAAAACCCTGCGCCAGCAGCGCGGCTGGAGCCTCTCGCGGCTGGCGGAGGAGACCGGCGTTTCCAAGGCGATGCTCGGCCAGATCGAGCGCAACGAATCCAGCCCGACGGTGGCAACCCTGTGGAAGATTGCCACCGGCCTCAACGTGCCGTTCTCGCTGTTTATCACCCCGCCGGAGGGCGCCAACGCGGCCTTTGATCCGCAGCAGCAGGCGATGGTGGTGAAGCCGCTGTTTCCCTGGGACCCGCAGCTGCGCTTCGATCATTTCGCCATCACCCTCGCGCCCGGCGCGCTCAGTGAATCAACCCCGCACGAGGTGGGCGTTATCGAACACGTGGTGGCGATCTCCGGCGCGCTGGAGATGTGCATTGACGGCGAATGGCAAATTATCCCGGAAGGAGAAGGGCGGCGCTTTGCCGGCGACCGGCCTCACGCCTACCGCAACGGTTCGGATCGCGCGGTGCTGTTTCATTCCCTGATACATTATCCGGGTTAAACTTTAAATAAATAGCTACTTAGGTGCCAATTTGAAATCACTACAAAAAAAGATAAAACATCACTACGTTTGGGCCTTTTATTTAAAAGGCTGGGCTTATGATGAGCAGAATGTTTGGTATATAACAAAAAAAAGCAATTTGAGATTTGATAGTGTTAAGGGTATAGCTAGAGAAAATGACTTTTATAAAGTTGGAGATATTTCACTAGAAGATATTGAATTAATGAAAATTTGGATAAAAGATTGCCCTCCGGTTTTAAAAAAATTCCACCTTGAATTTATTAATATGGCTATTCGCATGCAAAATAAGGCCACTGTGTTGAGCACAATAACTTCTAGTAGTGTAAAGGAAGCCTTATCAAACAATATGTTCGAAGATTATATGTCAATGCTGGAGGGAAACACTGTGGATATAATTAAGGAGCTGAGGCTGGGCTCAGTGGCCTGTTTAAGCAATAAAAAAACGCTTTGGGACTTTTTACTGTTTCTGGGGTATCAGTTCAGTAGAACAAAGCGTATGAGAGATGCACTATTAAACTCAGTAAAAAAAGGTCCCGGATATGAAAACGTGAAAGAAAGGTGGACTAAATTTTACAACAAACATTGGTGGTTTACAAGTTCAGTAATGGCTGTAAATATGTCATATAGTATCGTTAATTATGGTGTTGGGGACATAAAGCTGCTTACAAATTGTACTGGCGAGCCATTTTTAACTTCAGATCAGCCCGTTATTAACGTGAATCCCGATGGTATGCACGGAGACTGTATCGATTTATATTATCCAATTTCAGATAAGCGGGCGATATTGATTTCAAAATCAGGAAGGATTGAAATTAATGATTGTTTGCGTAATTTAGATGAGGTTGATTTCTTTAACAAAAAAATCGCTTATTTTGCTGGTGATACACTTATATCAAACAGAGAAGATTCTATAAAGAAGTACAAATCGTTTTTTAATTCGCGTCTTTTTAAATGTTCATAATATATTAATGGTTAGTTTTTGTAGTACGAGGTTTGGACTCATCACTGATGATTAAAATGAATTTTATCAAAACCATTCCCCCGCGCGCCACTTCTGACTACAATAGCCGCCATTTTCTTGCTGTGGATAATAACAATGCGCCTGCACGCTTCCTCTCTTGAGCTTCTGAGCCCGGCTCGCGATACCGCCATTGCCCGCGAGGCTATCCTTCACGGCGCCGATGCGGTCTATATCGGCGGTCCGGGCTTTGGCGCCCGGCACAACGCCAGCAACAGCCTGAGCGATATCGCCGCGCTGGTGCCGTTTGCCCACCGCTTCGGGGCGAAGATCTTCATTACCCTCAATACCATCCTGCACGACGACGAGCTTGAGCCAGCGCAGAAGCTGATTACCGACCTCTACGAGGCGGGCGTTGATGCGCTGATCGTCCAGGATATGGGGGTGCTGGAGCTGGATCTGCCGCCGATTGAGCTGCACGCCAGCACCCAGTGCGATATCCGCAGCGTCGAGAAGGCGAAGTTCCTCGCCGACGTCGGCTTCAGCCAGATCGTGCTGGCCCGCGAGCTGAACCTGCAGCAGATCCAGGCCATTCACCAGGCCACCGACGCCACCATCGAATTCTTTATCCACGGCGCGCTGTGCGTGGCCTACTCCGGCCAGTGCAATATCTCCCACGCTCAGACCGGGCGCAGCGCCAACCGCGGCGACTGCTCGCAGGCCTGCCGCCTGCCGTACACCCTGAAAGATGACCAGGGCCGGGTAGTGGCCTATGAAAAGCACCTCCTGTCGATGAAGGACAACGATCAGACCGCCAACCTCGGCGCGCTGATCGACGCCGGCGTGCGCTCCTTCAAGATTGAGGGGCGCTATAAGGACATGAGCTACGTCAAGAACATCACCGCCCACTACCGGCAGATGCTGGACGCCATCATTGAAGAGCGCGGCGATCTGACCCGCGCGTCGGCGGGGCGCACCGAACATTTCTTCATTCCCTCCACCGACAAAACCTTCCACCGGGGCAGCACCGACTACTTCGTCAACGCCCGCAAGGGCGATATCGGCGCTTTCGACTCGCCGAAGTTTATCGGCCTGCCGGTGGGCAAAGTGCTGAAGGTGGCGAAAGATCACCTCGACGTGGAGGTCAGCGAACCGCTGGCCAACGGCGACGGGCTGAACGTGATGATCAAGCGTGAGGTCGTGGGTTTTCGCGCCAATACGGTGGAGAAAACCGGGCAAAACCGCTACCGCGTGTGGCCGAATGAAATGCCTGCCGATCTGCACAAGGCGCGCCCGCATCAGGCGCTCAACCGCAACCTCGACCACAACTGGCAGCAGGCGCTGCTGAAAACCTCGAGCGAGCGGCGCATCGCGGTGGATATCGCCCTCGGCGGCTGGCAGGAGCAGCTGGTGCTGACCCTGACCAGCGAAGATGGCGTGACGGTGACCCACACCCTGGAGGGCGATTTTGCCGAGGCCTCCAACCCGGAGAAGGCCGCCGGCAGCCTGCGCGACGGCGTGGCGAAGCTCGGCCAGACGCTCTATTACCCGCGCGCGGTGGAGGTCACGCTGCCGGGGCTGTTCGTCCCCAACAGCCAGCTTAATCAGCTGCGCCGCGAAGCGGTCGAACTGCTCGACGCCGCGCGTCTCGCCGCTTATCAGCGCGGCAGCCGCAGGCCGGTGGCGACGCCCGCGCCGGTCTATCCGGACACGCACCTGAGCTTCCTCGCCAACGTCTATAACCACAAGGCGCGCGAATTCTATCACCGCTACGGCGTGCAGCTGATCGACGCCGCCTACGAGGCCCACGAAGAGAAGGGCGATGTGCCGGTAATGATCACCAAGCACTGCCTGCGCTTCGCCTTTAACCTCTGTCCGAAGCAGGCCAAAGGCAGCATCAAGAGCTGGAAGGCGACGCCGATGCAGCTTATCAACGGCGACGAAGTGCTGACCCTCAAGTTCGACTGCCGCCCCTGCGAGATGCACGTTATCGGTAAAATGAAGAATCACATCTTCAAAATGCCGCAGCCCGGCAGCATCGTCGCCTCGGTCAGCCCCGACGAGCTGCTGAAAACCCTGCCGAAACGCAAAAACGCCTGACGTTAAACGTATCCGCGGGCGCGGCAGGATGCGTAGGCCGGCGCAAGCGCAGCGCCGCCCGTCGGGAAGGCCGCGCCGACGCTTGAATTTCCTCTGCGGGCGCAGCGGTTAAGGCCGCCTCGCTGCGCGGCGCTTCTGATATACTCCAGCCGGGCAGGGACGGAGAAGCCGATGAAAAAATACCAGCGCCTGGCGCAGCAGATAAGCGAGCAGATCGCCCTCGGCGTCTGGCAGCCGGGCGATCGCCTGCCGTCGCTGCGCGAGCAGGTGGCGGCAAGCGGCATGAGCCTGATGACCGTCGGCCACGCCTATCAGCTGCTGGAGAGCCAGGGGCAGGTCGTCGCCCGCCCGCAGTCCGGCTACTACGTGGCATCGCAGGTGGCGAAGCCCGCCCCGCCGGTGGCCCGGGTAGCGACCAGCGAGTCGGTGGATATCAACACCACCATTTTCGATATTTTGCAGGCCAGCCGCGATCCCGCCGTGCTGCCGTTTGCCTCCGCCTTTCCCGATCCGCGGCTGTTTCCGCTCGCCCAGCTCAACCGCTCGCTGGCGCAGGTGAGCAAACGCGCCAGCCCGCTCAGCACCATCGCCAACCTACCGCCCGGCAATGCCGCCCTGCGCCACGCCATTGCCAGGCGCTACGCGCTGCAGGGAATGAATATCTCGCCCGACGAGATAGTGATCACCGCCGGCGCGCTGGAGGCGCTGAACCTCAGCCTGCAGGCGGTTACCGAGCCGGGGGACTGGGTTATCGTGGAAAATCCCTGCTTCTACGGCGCGCTGCAGGCGCTGGAGCGGCTGCGGCTCAAGGCGCTGTCGGTGCCTTCTGACATAAAAGAGGGCATCGATCTTGCGGCGCTGGCCCAGGCGCTGCGCGACTATCCGGTCAAGGCCTGCTGGCTGATGACCAATTGCCAGAATCCCCTCGGCGTTACGCTGACGGCGGAGAAAAAATCCCGCCTTACGGCGCTGCTGCGTCAGCATAACGCGGTGCTGATTGAGGATGATGTCTACGGCGAGCTGTGGTCCGGGCGCGAGAAGCCGCTGCCGGCGAAGGCGTGGGACAGCGATGACCGGGTGCTGCACTGCAGCTCGTTTTCCAAGTGCCTGGTGCCGGGGTTTCGCATCGGCTGGGTGGCGGCGGGGCAGCACGCCCGGCGCATTCAGCAGCTGCAGCTGATGAGCACGCTCTCTACCAGCTCGCCGATGCAGCTGGCGCTGGTGGATTATCTGGAGACCCGCCGGTTTGATACCCACCTGCGGCGCCTGCGCCGCCAGCTGGCGGAGCGCAAGCGGCTGGCGTGGCAGGGGCTATTGCGCCATCTGCCGCCGGAGGTGACTATCCACTACAGCGAGGGCGGCTACTTCCTGTGGCTGACGCTGCCGGAGGGCCTTGACGCCGGCGAACTGGGCGTCCGGGCGCTGGCCCGCGGCATCAGCATTGCGCCAGGAAAGATGTTCTCCATCGCTAACAGCTGGCCGTCGGGCTTTCGCTTCAACACCGCCTGGGGCTGGGGCGAGCGCGAAGAAATTGGCGTTAAAACCCTCGGCGAGCTTATTCGCCGGATGATGAAATAATCGGCGTTCTTATTTGCAGAAGATCTTCTTCTAAAATAAGAAATAGATTTTAAATAAAGCCCTACATACCAGAATGCTATTTTAATCACCTGCCATCACAGGAAATATGCATCCTTCATCCGGCCACTAACGTGCTGTCTATACTGGAATTAATACAACCGGGTTTACGCTTTACTGGCGTAATGCGCGCCTTGTCACAACCTTGTGAAATTCCCGGCGGCGGGCAGGTGAGTCTGCCCGCCGCCGTCTACTGTTATTGAGGGAGATATTTTAACGGCAGGGCTGCCGCCTGATTTCTTCGTAAACGGAGTAATAAGACAATGAGCAAGCCTTTTGCACGCAATAAATTTGCCCGCAGCAGCCTGTGCGCCTTTGCGTTGACCGTCACTACCGCCTGGGCGGCGGAGGGGCCGGCGACGCTGGATAAACCCGAAGGCCAGCTGGATATTATCGCCTGGCCCGGCTATATCGAGCGCGGCCAGACCGATAAAAGCTATGACTGGGTTACCCAGTTTGAAAAAGAGACCGGCTGCGCGGTGAATGTGAAGACCGCCGCCACCTCCGATGAGATGGTCAGCCTGATGGCAAAGGGCGGCTATGACCTGGTTACCGCCTCCGGCGATGCGTCGCTGCGCCTGATTATGGGCAAGCGCGTTCAGCCGATTAACACCGCCCTGATCCCCAACTGGAAAAACCTCGATCCGCGCATCGAAAAGGGCGCGTGGTTCAACGTCGGCGGTCAGGTCTTCGGTACGCCCTACCAGTGGGGGCCGAACCTGCTGATGTACAACACCAAAACCTTCCCCACGCCGCCGGACAGCTGGAGCGTGGTCTTCGTTAAGCAGGATCTGCCCGACGGTAAATCCAACCAGGGCCGCGTGCAGGCCTACGATGGCCCGATCTACATCGCCGACGCGGCGCTGTTCGTGAAAGCCACCCAGCCGCAGCTCGGCATTAAAGATCCCTATCAGCTCAATGAAGCGCAGTACGCGGCGGTGCTGAAGGTGCTGCGCGAACAGCATGGGCTGATCCACCGCTACTGGCACGACGCGACCGTGCAGATGAGCGACTTCAAAAACGAAGGCGTGGTCGCCTCCAGCTCCTGGCCCTATCAGGCCAACGGGCTGAAGAGCGACAAGCAGCCGATCGCCACCGTCTTCCCGAAAGAGGGCGTGACCGGCTGGTCTGATACCACCATGCTGCACGCCCAGGCGAAGCACCCGGTGTGCGCCTACAAGTGGATGAACTGGTCCCTGACGCCGAAGGTGCAGGGCGACGTGGCCGCCTGGTTTGGCTCCCTGCCGGTGGTGCCGCAGGGCTGTAAAGCCAGTTCGCTGCTCGGCGACAAGGGCTGCGAAACCAACGGCTACGCCTTCTTCGATAAGATAGCGTTCTGGAAAACGCCGGTCTCCGAAGGCGGGAAATACGTGCCCTACAGCCGCTGGACCCAGGATTACATCGCGATTATGGGCGGCCGCTAGGCCGGGAGTCGGACATGACGTACGCAGTAGAGTTTCATGACGTCTCGCGGCGGTATGGTGACGTTCGCGCCGTGGATGGGGTCAGCATCGCCATCCGCGACGGCGAGTTTTTCTCCATGCTGGGGCCCTCCGGCTCCGGCAAAACCACCTGCCTGCGGCTGATCGCCGGCTTTGAACAGCTTACCGGCGGCCGTATCGCCATCTTCGGCCAGGATGCCAGCACGCTGCCGCCGTGGCAGCGGGACGTGAACACCGTCTTTCAGGATTACGCCCTGTTCCCGCATATGTCGATCCTCGATAACGTGGCCTACGGCCTGATGGTCAAGGGCATGGACAAAAAGGCCCGCCACCGTCTGGCCCACGAGGCGCTGGAGAAAGTGGCCCTCGGCTTCGCCCACGGCCGCCGGCCGTCCCAGCTCTCCGGCGGCCAGCGTCAGCGGGTGGCGATTGCGCGGGCGCTGGTTAATCAGCCCCGGGTGCTGCTGCTCGATGAGCCGCTGGGGGCGCTGGATCTGAAGCTGCGCGAGCAGATGCAGCTGGAGCTGAAAAAGCTGCAGCAGGAACTGGGCATCACCTTTATCTTCGTCACCCACGATCAGGGCGAAGCCCTGTCGATGTCGGATCGGGTGGCGGTGTTTAATCAGGGGCGTATTGAGCAGGTCGATACCCCGCGCGAACTCTATCTGCGCCCGCGCACGCCGTTTGTCGCCGGCTTTGTCGGCACCTCGAACGTCTTTGACGGCGCCCTCAGCGAGAAACTGTTCGGCATCAACGGCCAGTGGGCGCTGCGCCCGGAGCATATCCGCCTCGACGCGCAGGGGGAGATTGTGGTCAGCGGCGTGGTGCAGGCGGTGCAGTATCAGGGGGCGGCGACCCGCTACGAGCTTCGCCTCGCGGACGGCGGCAAGCTGCTGGTCAGCCAGTCTAACTTCAGCGACGGCCTGCAGATTGCCGGGCTGGCGGTGGGGGATTCTGTACAGGCTTCCTGGGCGCGCGGGGCGATGGTGCCGCTGGACGGAGAGCGATAAATGAGCACCGGTACCGTACCCATGCCCGCCTGCGGGCGCGCCAGCCGCCTGTCGGCGCTGTTCTGGCGCAGGCCCTCGCTGGGGCTGTTTCTGCTGCTGCTCGGGCCGCTGATGTGGTTCGGCATCGTCTATCTCGGCTCGCTGCTGACCCTGCTGTGGCAGGGCTTCTACACCTTCGACGACTTTACCATGTCGGTGACGCCGGATCTGACGCTTGCCAATATCCGGGCGCTGTTTAATCCGGCCAACTACGACATTATCCTGCGCACGCTGGTGATGGCGATTGCCGTCACCCTCGCCAGCGCGGTGCTGGCCTTTCCGATGGCGTGGTATATGGCGCGCTACGCCCGCGGCAAGTGGAAAGCCTTCTTCTATATCGCGGTGATGCTGCCGATGTGGGCCAGCTACATCGTTAAGGCGTATGCCTGGACGCTGCTGCTGGCAAAAGACGGCGTCGCCCAGTGGTTTCTCGGCCATATGGGCCTTGAGGGCCTGCTTAATCTGTTTCTGACCCTGCCGGCGGTGGGAGGCAATACGCTCTCTACCTCCGGGCTGGGGCGCTTTTTGGTGTTCGTCTACATCTGGCTGCCGTTTATGATCCTACCGGTGCAGGCGGCGCTGGAGCGGCTGCCGCCCTCGCTGCTGCAGGCCTCGGCGGACCTCGGCGCCACGCCGCGGCAGACCTTCCGCCACGTGGTGCTGCCGCTGGCTGTCCCGGGCATTGCCGCCGGTTCTATCTTCACCTTCTCCCTGACGCTCGGCGACTTTATCGTTCCGCAGCTGGTGGGGCCGCCGGGCTACTTTATCGGCCAGATGGTCTACGCCCAGCAGGGGGCCATCGGCAATATGCCGATGGCGGCGGCCTTTACCCTGGTGCCGATTGTGTTAATCACCCTCTATCTGGCGTTAGTGAAACGTCTGGGAGCATTCGATGCACTCTGAACGCGCACCGTGGCTGCTCAGGCTGGCGACCTGGGGCGGCGTCATCTTCCTGCACTTTCCGCTGCTGATCATCGCCGTCTACGCCTTCAATACCGAAGAGGCGGCCTTCAGCTTTCCGCCGCAGGGGCTGACGCTGCGCTGGTTCAGCGTGGCGGCGGGGCGCAGCGATATTATTGAGTCAGTTACACTGTCACTTCAGGTGGCGGCGCTGGCGACCGCCATCGCGCTGCTGCTTGGCACGTTTGCTGCAGCGGCCCTCTGGCGCAGCACCTTTTTTGGCAAAAATGCCGTCTCGCTGCTGCTGCTGTTGCCCATTGCGCTGCCGGGCATTATTACCGGCCTGGCGCTGCTGACGGCGTTTAAAGCCGTCGGCCTCGAGCCGGGCTTCCTCACCATCGTCATTGGACACGCGACCTTCTGCGTGGTGGTGGTGTTTAACAACGTGATTGCCCGCTTTCGCCGGACCTCGTGGAGCCTGGTGGAGGCGTCGATGGACCTGGGCGCCAGCGGCTGGCAGACCTTTCGCTACGTGGTGCTGCCGAACCTCGGCTCGGCCCTGCTGGCCGGGGGAATGCTGGCGTTCGCGCTGTCGTTTGATGAAATTATCGTCACCACCTTTACCGCGGGCCACGAGCGCACGCTGCCGCTGTGGCTGCTCAATCAGCTGGGCAGGCCGCGCGATGTGCCGGTGACCAACGTGGTGGCGCTGTTGGTAATGCTGGTGACAACGATTCCGATTCTGGGGGCCTGGTGGCTGACCCGTGATGGCGACATGATCGCCGGAAGTAGTAAATAACCGTAAAACGTGGAGCTGGATATGCAAGATAAGTTATTGATCAACGGTGAACTGATTGCAGGTGAAGGTGAAAAGCAGCCGGTCTACAACCCGGCGACCGGGGAGGTGATCCTCGATATTGCCGAAGCCAGCGCCGCGCAGGTGGACGCCGCCGTGCAGGCGGCCGATCGCGCCTTTGCTCAATGGGGTCAGACCACGCCAAAGGCGCGCGCCGAATGCCTGCTGAAACTGGCCGACGTTATTGAGGAGAATGCACAAACCTTTGCCGGTCTGGAGTCTCTCAACTGCGGCAAGCCGCTGCACAGCGCGCTCAACGATGAGATCCCGGCGATTGCCGATGTATTCCGCTTTTTTGCCGGAGCCGCGCGCTGCCTCAACGGTTCGGCGGCGGGCGAGTATCTGGAAGGGCACACCTCGATGATCCGCCGCGACCCGCTTGGCGTGGTGGCCTCGATTGCGCCCTGGAACTATCCGCTGATGATGGCCGCCTGGAAACTGGGCCCGGCGCTGGCGGCGGGCAACTGCGTGGTGCTCAAGCCGTCGGAGATAACCCCGCTCACCGCGCTGAAGCTGGCCGAGCTGGCGAAAGATATCTTCCCGGCGGGGGTTATCAACGTGCTGTTTGGCCGCGGCAAGACGGTCGGCGATCCGCTGACCGGACACGCAAAAGTGCGCATGGTATCGCTGACCGGCTCGATCCCGACCGGCGAGCACATCATCGCCCACACCGCGCCGTCGATTAAGCGTACCCATATGGAGCTGGGCGGCAAGGCGCCGGTCATTGTTTTTGACGACGCCGATATTGATGCGGTGGTGGAAGGCGTGCGCACCTTCGGCTTCTATAACGCCGGGCAGGACTGTACCGCCGCCTGCCGCATCTATGCCCACAGGGCCATTTACGACACGCTGGTCGAGAAGCTGGGCGCGGCGGTCTCCAGCCTGAAAATCGGCGCGCCGGACGATGAGAGCACCGAGCTCGGTCCGGTAAGCTCCAGCGCCCACCTGGCGCGCATCGTTCAGGCGGTCGATAAGGCGAAATCCCTGAGTCATATCCGCGTTGTTACCGGCGGTGAAGCGGTGCAGGGCGGCGGCTACTACTTCAGGCCGACGGTGCTGGCGGGCGCGAAGCAGCATGACGATATCGTGCAGAAAGAGGTGTTTGGCCCGGTGGTCAGCGTTACCGAGTTCAGCGATGAAGACGAGGTGCTGGCGTGGGCCAATGATTCCCAGTACGGGCTCGCCTCCTCGGTGTGGACGAAAGATGTCGGCCGCGCGCACCGCTTCAGCGCCCGGCTGCAGTATGGCTGTACCTGGGTCAACACCCACTTTATGCTGGTCAGCGAAATGCCCCACGGCGGTCAGAAGCTCTCCGGCTACGGCAAAGATATGTCCATTTACGGGCTGGAGGATTACACGGTGGTGCGCCACGTGATGATTAAACACTAGCGTTATATTCCGCTAACCCCGCCAAAGGCGGGGTTAATTTTTGGTATAAACCGTAAACAATCAGAAAGCTTACCCATTGCGAATTTTAAAAAACATGCTTAACTAAGAATGTTATGTTGTTGTTTTTTTAATAAAGGGAGAGGAAATATGGGTATTTTGTCCTGGATTATTTTTGGTCTTATCGCTGGTATTCTCGCTAAATGGATCATGCCAGGTAAAGACGGCGGTGGTTTCATTGTGACGGTGATTCTGGGGATTATCGGTGCAGTAGTCGGTGGCTGGATCAGCACCCTCTTCGGCTTCGGTAAAGTTGACGGTTTTAACTTCGGCAGCTTCGTCGTTGCCGTGATCGGCGCGCTGGTGGTGCTGTTCGTCTACAGAAAAATTAAGAGCTAATGTAAACAAAGCGGCCGCGCGGCGCATACCGCGCTCATACCAGGCAACCGGTTTAGCGGCTGCGTAAGGATCCGGAAATGCTGAGGCGTTTCCGGATTTTTTATTGCGCAGGGTTGGGGGATTTGCCGGTCGCGGAGTGTGAATGTAGTTCAAAAAAAACCTGGCCACCGAAGTGACCAGGATTTATAGGGTGAAGCGAAAAATTACTTCCGGCCAGCCAGCAGACCGATAATCAGACCAATTGCACCTGCAGCAACCAGACCCGTTAGCGGGTTTTCCCGGACGCGATCGGAGACTTCAGAGACGGCATCGGAAGCCTGAGCGGCATACTTGCGCGCAGCACCCTTAAGCTGGTGTTTAGGCGAATCTACGGCATCGCCGAACGTTTCCTGGGCTTCACCGGCGAACTGATCCAGTTTATTCCCTGCTTTATCTGCCAAACGTTGTGCATCTTTTTCATATTCAGTCGACATACTTCCTCCTTTTGATTTCTGAAGTTAAGTCTAGTGACTGATGCGCGATCTGCCACCCGACTATTCTGATTGCCGCCGATAAGATGTTACAGATCGTGGCAAAACGGCTTTTGACAGGCGAAAAGTCGCGTGTCAGGATCGCGCCTCCTGATTTGAACAATAACGCTGTATCATCATGAAAAGAGTGGTTTTTAGCGCGGTACTGGCGCTGACGGTATCAACTGCCGTCACGGGGTGTACACATTCACCGGCGCACCGTATCGCCGAGTGTCAGAAGAAGGGGGGCACGGAGGCGCTGTGCACGGCCGCGGAAAGGGATTATGAGAAAGCGCACCCGCTGCCGCAGTATCAGCCGACGAGCTATGATAATTCGGCGGTATTACAGGCGGCCTATGATGCCAACGCCGCCCGCCGCAAAAATCAGACCCAGTAAGGTCGTCCTCAGAAACAAGAAAGCAGCCGTTAGGCTGCTTTTTGCATCTGACCACATCCAAATTACTGTCAAAAGAAACCAAATCGCGACATCAGCAAGCTACCAAGTGCTACAGCGAAAAAGACATTAATCAGGACTACGGTTTTACTGGAAACATCCATAGCGCCATCCTCTGTTTGTCAGCACACATTATATAGACCCCCAGAAGAAAGTCTGCAATCAGACAAATGCTTTATTTTTTTCTCCTTCCGTAAAAAAATGTCATATCTGTAAAAAATTGATGCAAATCATATAAAGAGGCATAATAGCCGGGCAGTTTTTCTATCGCTAATGAGTCCCTCCCAATGACGCTTTACCAACATATGCTGATTTTTTACGCCGTTATGGCGACGATCAGCGCTTTTATCACCTGGTTCCTCACCCAGGACACTAAACATATCCGCCTGATTGCCACTTTCCTGGTCGGCGCCACCTGGCCATTCAGTTTCCCGGTCGCGCTGCTCTTTGCCCTGTTCTGAGTAAATAAACGTAACGCCTGCACCTGTTTGCTGTATATATAAACAGTCATCATAAGGAGCAGGCTATGCAGACACAATTTTCCACCGCAGCGCAGGCGGCGATCCGCTGGCTCGACTTACCGGGTACCGGCCATCCCGTGGTGTTTATTCACGGCCTCGGCTGCGCCGCGTCTTACGAATATCCCCGCATTGTGGCCGATGCGGCCTGGTCCGGTAGGCGGGCTATCCTTATCGACTTGCCCGGCAGCGGCTACAGCGATAAGCCGCAGGCGTACGATTACAGCACCACCCATCAGGCAGAGGCGGTGGCGGAGGTGATTGATAGCCTCGGCGTCGCCGCCTGCGGCCTGTACGGCCACAGCATGGGCGGCAGCATCGCCATTGAGGCCGCCGGACTGCTGGGCAGCCGCGTTGACGCTCTGGCGGTGTCAGAGCCTAACTTCTACGCCGGGGGCGGATTTTTTAGCCGCCAGATCGTCCGCTGGACGGAGGCGGATTTTGTCGCCGCAGGCTTTGCGGCGCTGGTTGAGCAGGAGCAGACGGCGTGGAAGGGGTGCCTGCAGGCCACCGCGCCTGCGGCGCTGTGGCGCGCGGCGCGCAGCCTGACGGACGGCGTTGCGCCGGACTGGATGACGCGCTTTCTGGCGCTGACGTGCCGCAAGGCGCTGATTGTCGGCGAACGATCGCTGCCCGACGCCGATGCGGCATTCGTCGCCGGAAAGGGCATTGCGGTGCACACCGTTGCCAGCGCGGGACACTCCATGTCGTGGGAGAATCCTGCCGCGCTGGCCGCAGCGCTGAGCGCGATAATGGATTAGAACGGCATCGGGCGCGGTGTGGTCTGGAGGCTTATCCAGCGCAGTTCGGTAAACTCATGAATACCCGCCCGGCCGCCGAAGCGCCCGTAGCCTGACGCCTTACAGCCGCCGAACGGCATCTGCGCCTCGTCATGCACCGTTGGCCCGTTGATGTGGCAGATACCGCTTTGCAGATCCAGCGCCAGGTTCCACGCCCGGGCGGTATCGCGGCTGTAGATGGCCGACGACAGGCCAAACTCGCTTTCGTTGGCGATCTCCAGCAGCCGCGCGTCGCCGAGGGCGCGGATAATGCCCTTCACCGGCCCGAACGACTCTTCCCGCCAGATGCGCATCTCTTCGGTCACGCCGTCCAGCAGGGTGGCGGACATCAGCGTGTTTTCGGCTTTGCCGCCGGTCAGCAGGCGGGCGCCTTTACTGAGGGCGTCGTCGATCAGGGCATTACAGCGCTCGACGGTGCGCATATCGACCACCGGGCCAGGGAATGCCGCCGGCTGAGACTGGACGCGCTTTACCAGCGCGGCGATAAAGTCGTCGGCGATGGCCTCATCGACGATGATCCGCTCGGTAGACATGCAGATCTGCCCGGCGTTGGCGAAGGCGCCGAAGTTAGCCCCGGCCGCCGCTTCTTCGACATCGGCGTCGTCCAGCACCAGCAGCGGCGCCTTGCCGCCCAGCTCCAGCACCACCGGCTTCAGGTAGCGCCCGCAGGTCTGGGCGATGATTTTGCCGACGCCGGTAGAGCCGGTAAAGTTAATGCGCCGCACGCCGGGGTGAGCAATCAGCGCTTCGACCACCTCACCCGCATCCTTAACATCGCAGGTCAGATAGCTGACCACGCCGTCGGGGAAGCCGGCGGCGATCAGGGTTTCAATAATTAGGCCCTGGGTCGCGGGGGAGAGTTCGGAGCCTTTAAGGATGACGGCGTTGCCGCAGGCCAGCGGCGTGGCGATGGCGCGCACCGCCAGAATGATCGGCGCATTCCACGGCGCCATGCTCAGCACCACGCCCGCCCCCTGGCGCACGCCCAGCGACAGATTGCCCGGCACGTTGGAGGGGATCACCTGGCCCTCAATCTGGGTGGTCAGGCCCGCGGCCTCGCGCAGTACATCGGCCCCGAGCTGTACGTTAAAACCGGCCCAGAACGGCGTGGCGCCGGTTTCGGCATTCATCAGTTCCACGAACAGGTCGCGGCGCTTCTCCATCTCTTCGGCGGCCTTCAGCAGCAGGTTTCTGCGCTCGACGGGCGTCGTATCGCGCCAGCGGGTAAAGGCAGACCAGGCGGCGTCCGCGGTGCGGCGGACATCCTCAACGCCGGCGGCGGGCGAGCGGCTGGCAACGGTACCGTCCACCGGATTGAGCCTGTCGAAGGTGCGTTTGCTTTCAGCCTGGGCCGGTTTTCCATCAATAAACAGCGATACGGAGCGGGTCATAGTTACCTCGTTATTATGGTGAATTCTGCGAGTGTAATGATATAACCTGCTGCGGCCTACCCGCGGGGGCGTTAATCGCACGCTTTTTTATGCGGCTGTTAACATTTCCGCGCTTTAGCGCACGTTTAGAGAAGCGCCGCCAGCTGCGCCCGGATTTTTGGCGACAGCGCCTGCGGATGCTGATAATCCGGCGCTTCGGTGGCGCGGATAAACAGCGCCAGCAGCCAGTCATACACATAGCGGGTAGCGGCATGTTCGGGCCGCTCGCCGAGCGCGGTCAGCCTGGCGCTGCGGGCGCCGACCGGCGCGAACAGGGTGCTGTCGCGGGCATAGCCGCTGGCCGGTCTGTCGGCCGGCGCGACGTCGCCATAGCCGAGCCAGCTTAGCCAGTTACCGATGGTGGCCCGCAGCTGGGCGGCGCTGGTGCGTTCGTTTGGCGCCACGCTCTGCAGCTTATCCGCCAGCCCCAGGCGATAGCTGGCCACCGTCAGGCAGTCGGCCAGCTGCTGGAGGATGGCCGGACTGAGGCCAAAGCGCCCGGCGCTCTCCTCCCGGCGGCTCCACTGGCGCAGGTGCTTCACCCACAGCGCGTGGGCCAGCGCTCCCCGGGGGGCCAGCGCTCCGGCATCGGCCTGCGGGCCCTCGGCGGCGGCAAAAAGGTCGACATCGTCGCTAAACAGCGCCGCCGCGCGCTCCTCGCGCGGCTGGCGGACCTGCACGATGCGCTCGAAGTCGCGCAGCGGCGGCAGCAGTCCCTCCAGCAGTTCACCCAGCGCGGCGGCGCGGCCCTGCAGCGCGCGAACCATCGCCTCGGCCTGCTCCCGGCTGCGGTCGACATCCTGCGCGGCGGGATGATAAAACGGCTGCATCAGCGCCCGGGCGTGCTGCCAGAGCCGCTGTTCGATCTCCTGCAGTCTCGCCTGGCGCTGGCCGGCCATCACCGCCCGCGATAGCCACTCGATGACCCGCTGGACGCTGCCGCTCTCCAGCGCCTGCAGCGCGCCCCAGCGCTGGCCCGGCTGCTCAATGAGCCGCTGAACGCCCTCATCGAGATTAATGCCGCGCAGCAGGCGGTCGTCGTGAGGGGTAATGATCCAGACCAGCCCCGGCAGCGCGCCGGCGCGCTGCGGCTGCGCGTCGCTGCACCAGCGCAGCAGGCGGCGGGCGCTGGCGGGGATCTGGCCGCGGGCGCGGGTGGCGTTACAGACCAGCAGCAGATCCGGCTCCAGCCGCTGGCGATAGCGCTCCAGCAGCCAGCGGCGGCGGGTGGCCTCCAGGGCGGAGGTTGCCGCTTCCGGCGCCGGTGGAATATCGATGATATCCACCTCCGGCAGCGCACTGCTTTCTGTCGGCAGCACCAGCTCGGCCGCCAGCAGGGCGAGGGCATCGAGCGGCAGGCTTAACGCCCCCTGCGGCGCGCCGTTGCGCAGCGGCGTGACCACGGTCTCGCCCAGCGGCGCGCGGCTGGCGGTGAGAAAGCCCGCCGCCGGCTGGCCGTCGCTATCCATCAGCAGGCTCAGCGGGGCGGCGACCTCCTCGGCGTAGCCGGTCTGCTGCAGGGCCTGCGCCAGCGTCAGCCAGCGGCGGGTGAGCGCGGGCTGCTCGCCCCACAGCAGCGCCCAGGCGCTGGCGCGGGCGTTGAGATCCAGCCAGGGCAGCAGGCGGATCATTTGCTGCCACAGGTCGTCATCGAACTGCTGCAGGCGGGCGGGGATCCGCTGCTGGCAGAAGCGGGCGACGCCCGCCACCTCCTGCTCGCTGACGCCGGGCACCGGCTGGACCTGGCGCAGCGTTTGCCAGCCCGCCAGCCGGGCGCTGACCGTGGATTTGTCGACCGGCTGCAGGCCGGGCTGGCTTAGCGCATTGTCAACAAACACCTGTACCAGCTCCGCCTCGCTCAGCAGGCGCAGACGCAGCGGAAAGGCGTCGTCTACCGGCGCTGAATGCGGGCTGAAGCGCAGCGCCATCCGCGCCGGGGCGTGGCCGGGATTGATGTGGGTCAGCCAGTCCACGCTGCGCTGGCCGAGGCGCACCGGCAGGCGCTCGCCGCTGCCGCAGAGGATCTTCAGCAGGCAGGCCTTTGACGCCTGCGACTGGCCGTACAGTCCGATGCTTACCGGCGCAGTTTCGGCGTCGCGCAGCGCGCGCTCGGTGCTTTGCAGCATCTGCAGGCGCGTCAGCAGGGCGTCCGCGTCGTCGTCAAACAGCGGTGACTGTTCGCGCGCGGAGCGGGTCCAGTCGATGAGGGGTTGCAGTTGGCTCATTTCAGGTACAGGCTCCCGCTATCAATCCAGTAGTGGCTGCCGCTGTGGCGGCGGTCGGCAAGGGTATTGAGCTTCAGGCTCAGCGCATCGTAGGGCACCGGCGTTCCGTCCTGCAGCCACGCCTCGCTGAGGGTAAACGCCTCCGGCCCTTCGCCGGGGCGCCCGCCGCTGAGCGCCAGCTTAACCTGCAGCACCGCATCGCCGGCGATGGCCCTGGCCACCTCCGGGTCGCTGATGCTCAGGGTATAGAGCGGCGTCGCGGGCCAGCGGGCGTTGGCGAGCTGGCGAAAGCCGAGCGTGATGCTGCCGCGCAGCGGAAAGTGGAGCTGTGCGTCCAGCCGCGCGTCGGGGTCATCGAGGTCGAGATCCGCATACCAGATATTCTCATCCCGCAGCGTATTGACGCTGCTGTCGAGCACGCCGAGATAGCGCACCGTGGAGTAGGCGCCGATATCGGCGGCCTTAAAGTTAAAGCGCGGCAGGCGCAGGTCGAGCGCCAGGCTGCAGAGCATCGCCCCGACCGCCGCCGTGGACTTCGGATTGCCGATGCGCCCCTGCTGGCTGAAGGGGTACCACGCGTGGACGTGATAGTTGTCCATCCACACCATCCGGCTGACCGGCACCGGCTGCAGATAGCGGATCAGCGCCTGCACGCCGGGCAGGCAGCCGGGGCGGCCGGTGACCAGCAGCACGTCGCAGCAGTAGTGGCTGATAGCTTCGCACAGGGCGTGCAGCGGGGCGGCGATAGAGAACTCTCCGTCCAGTACCGCCGCGCGCAGGTCGCTGAAGCTGACCGCCAGCGGCACCGCCAGCAGATCGAACGGCTCCGCGTCCGCCGGGCGGGCGCGGTCGATGGCCTGACAGACGTAGTTAACCACATTGTCGGTCAGCGGCTGGCTGAGCAGTTCGCCGAAGCTGGCGTGCAGCCCGGCCAGCGGATCGGCGGAATTACACTGCTCCCAGGCCGCCAGAATCGCGTGGCCGAGGGGCATAAACAGCTGCAGCGTGGTCTGCTGACGCAGGACCGCCTGGGCGTCGATCCGGCCAGTATCGCCGAACAGGGAGGCCATCAGGGCCGCAGCGTCGGCAATGCCCGCCTGCAGCAGGGCGTCCTGCAGCGCCGGCAGCACGCAGCGCTGGATAACGTCGAGCAGGATATCGTCTCCGGCCACCTTGAATCCCTCGCGAAACAGCAGGTGGGGGGTAATTTTGACGTTGCTGCCGCGCCCTTCGTCCAGCGAGTAGTGGGTAATGGCCATATCGGTGGTGCCGCCGCCAAGATCGATAGCGGCAACGCGCAGGGCGCGCCCCGGCTGCTCGTTCTCCTGCGGCTGGCGGTCCGGGCGGGCGAGGGCGGCGAAAAAGGCCTCGGTCTGGCCGCCGAAATGCGAGATGGCTTCGTTGTAGAGCCACACCAGCTGCCCGCAGCTGGCTTCGTCCCACTCCATCTGAATGGCCGGGACCGGCACCGTCGCCGCTGCGGGGGAGAAGTCGTCGTCCTGCGGATGCCAGCCCTGCGCTTTCCACACCAGGGCAATGGCCTCCGCCATGCGGCGGCGGAAGATTTCGCGTTCCTGTTTCGGCATCGCCGACGGCAGGGTCAGGATCAGGGTGCGCAGCTGGCGGGGCGAGTTGGCGAAGCCGAGCCGCTGGCGGGCGGCGACGCTGTTGATTTGGCTCAGGGCCTGGGCCAGCAGTTCGCACAGCATGTGGGTCATCAGCGTGCTGCGGCTGTACTGAGGGGAAAACACCGGCATCCGCTCCTCCGGCGGCAGGCTGAACAGCGGCTCGCCGCCGTCGTTCATTAGCCCGGCCAGCGGAAAGGCCAGCGCCAGCGGCTCCCGGCGGCTGCGGGGATTCATCTGGCTGAAGCGCCAGTCCTGCACGGCCGGCGTTTCGTCCCACAGGTAGCGGCGCGGGCTGGAGATGCCGCTGTTGCCCTCGGTGCCGAGGCGCTGCATCGCCAGGCGGCGGGCCTCGTCGCCGACGCGAACGATTGACGGCCAGACAAAGGCGTCATCGCGGCCGCTTTCCACCGAGAAATGCTGCTTGCCGAAGCGGGCCTCGGCAAACTCAAGGCGGCTGGTGAACAGCGGGGCGTTAAGAAACTGCGGCTCGCTCAGGGAGCGCACCTGCAGCTCCGCCGTCTGGCGCAGGCCGTCGTTGGCATCGCCGTGGTCTTCGACGATAACGCCGCAGGTGTGGCTGTTGCCGACGTCCAGCACCAGGTCCACCGCGATAGCCGGGGTACTGACGGTGGCGGCGATCAGCCGCAGCTCGGGCACCCGCAGCTGCTCGCCGAGCAGCGACAGCAGGTTCAGCCAGTGGCCCTGGTACTCAAAGCTGCGCAGCGCCTGGGCAATCTCCCGCTCGCTGCGGCTCTCCAGGTCGCTGGCGCGCTGGGTGAAGACTTCCCGCAGCCAGCCGTCGACCCAGGTCTGGTCGAGGAAGCTCGCCACCTCGTCGTCGCGCCAGGCCAGCGCGAAGCGGGTGCCGTTGCGCAGGTCGTTCTCGGTGGGCGCCAGGCCTGCCGGGGCCTGCGGGCGCACCTGACTGTCGAAGGCGAGGGTGATGCGGTGGCTGTTGCCGGCGCTGTCCGGCTCGGGCAGTTTGCGGATCTGCACCCGGGCCCAGTTGTCCGGGCCTTCGATAAAGGCGCGCGGCGGATTGAAGCGCATCACCGGCAGCGGCAGCCAGATGCCGTCGAGCATCGCCAGCGACTGCGCGAGCGTGAGGGTACTCTCCGGCTTGACCACCTCCGGCTGCTGGCCGTCGGCGGCAGGCAGAGCGTAGCGGCCGCTGGCGATATCGTAATCGAGGCGCAGCAGCGGGCCGTTGGCGGTTTTGCGCACGAAGCGGCCGAGTGAGGCGGCCTCCTGCGGCGTCAGGCCGAAGTCGAGAAACTGCACGCCGCTGTTGGCAATCAGCGTGACGCTCTGCGGGTAGTCGCACAGGGTAACCAGCATGAATTAGCGCCCTATTTTGTGAAAGGTTAACGGGATCACGGTGCTGGCATCGTAGCGTCCGCTGCACTGGGCGACGCCGCTGGTGCCGGCGGTGCAAACGATCAGCGGCAGCGGATAGCGTGAGCCGTCGCTGCAGCGGGCGAGGCCGCGATTTTTGATCTGCAGCTCCCCATTCTGGTGCAGGCCGGCGAACACATCCGCTTTGCACACCACGCTGTCGCCGTGGACCAGGCGGGCCGTGCCTTTGTTATTTTTGATCTGGTAGCGCAGCAGCGGCGCCTTACCGGTAACGGCATCTTTGGCATCGAGCACTACGCGCCAGCTGCCGTTGAGGAAGCCGGTGGTGCCGGCCCGGACCTGCCCGGCCTCCATCACCAGCGCATCTCCCGGCACGGCGGTGAGGACCACCGTTTTGGTTTCCGCTTTCGGCGGCTCCTTGACCGGCGCAATCACGGTGGCCGGGCGCAGAGGCAGCGCGCCGGTCAGCATCGGCTGCGCCGGTACAGCGGGCAGGGCCTGTACGACCGCCGCGCTTTCGGCGCGGTGGGCGGAGAGCAGATCCGGAACCAGCAGCAGCGCCGCGGCGCCGGCGACGAGCGGCAGGCCGAGAAACGCCAGGCGTCCGGGTCTGATGCGGGATCGCGCGGGAGCGGGGGTGTCCGCGGGCGGCGTCGCCGCTGCCGCCGCAGGCTCTGGTTCGGCCTGCGGAGGCGGGGAAATCGGCGGCGCTTCTTCCGCTGCGGCGTCCATGGTTTCGCTGTACGCTGCGGCAAGACCGGCGGGCGGCAGGGCGGGCGCCGGATCCGGCATCCGCGCCGGCGGCTGCAGGCAGGCGAAGGGGGCTTCCCTGGCCTGTTCATTGAGGTTCACGAAGCCCCAGAAGGCGATCACCGGCGAATTGTCGACCAGAAAGACGTGATTGGGGCCGGGAAACTGCAGCGCTTTCTCCAGCAGGGCGCCGAACAGGCGGCGGGCGGTCTTCGTCGACTGCTGGCACGATGCGCTGAGCCGGGAGGCGGCCTCAAAGAGCAGCGTCAGCTGCGCCAGCGCCCGCGCCTGTACGGCCTCATCCGCCGCCTTCCAGGCTACCACCTTACCCGCGCGCGGCGCGTACCAGTCCACCCGATCGCCGTCATCGTTGACCTGCGGCACCGCCAGGCAGGCGACCAGCGCATCGTGCTTTTGCAGGCGCAGCGTCTCGCGGATCTGCAGCGCGGAGGTAAATACCGCCTGGCCGCCGCCGCCCACGGACTGATAATCATCGAGGTTTCCGCTGCGCAGTAAGGTTTTGGTCACGTTATTGTCCCGTCTATTTTCATCGCCGCTACTTTACAACAGCGCCAGGGCCGATAAAGGCCCGAGAAAAAAGCAAAAAGGGTAAATCCTCGGGCCATTGCGCGCGGACCCGCGCCGAAGGGCCGCTGGCACAGGCCTTGCGTCAGGCTGTATCCCGAGCTTTACGCAAGCGAAAACAGCGCCAGTCAAAACGGGTGTCCGCCGGCTCGCAACGCCCTCAGTCAATGTGTCCCGGCGCCCGGCTGATAAGCAGAAGCGCGTCCGAGCGGCGTTGACCTGGCGATTTCTCCGGGCGCGGCTTAATTAGCCGAAACGGGGCGGGCGGGCATAAGCTGATGCACAATGGTTATTTGCCAGTGTGGTCATGCTGTGCTCTGATTAACCTGCTTATAACAAAACCATAAGGCTTATAACGATGAATGCACGCGGTAAAACGCTGATGGCGCTGGCGTTCAGCGCATTGATACCGGCAGGGGCCGCTGCGGCGGCAGGCAAGGATACGATTATTTACTGCTCCGAGGCCTCCCCGGAGTCCTTCAACCCGCAGCTCGCCAGCTCCGGCCCGACGTTCGTCGCCAGCTCGCAGACGCTGTACAACCGGCTGATTAACTTCGATCCTGAGAAGAACACGCCGATCCCGTCGCTGGCGACCGGCTGGACTATCTCTCCGGACGGTAAAACCTACACCTTCACGCTGCGGCAGGGCGTGAAGTTCAACAGCAACAAATATTTTAAGCCGACCCGCGATTTTAATGCCGATGACGTTATCTTCTCGGTAATGCGGCAGAAAGACGCCAGTAACCCTTATCACAAGGTATCCGGCGGCAGCTACGAATACTTCCACGACGTCGGGCTGGATTCGCTGATTCAGGACGTGAAGAAGATCGATGACTACCACGTTCAGTTCGTCCTCTCTGAGCCCAACGCGGCGTTCCTCGCGGACTGGGGCATGGACTTCGCCTCTATTCTGTCGGCGGAGTACGCCGACGCGATGCTGAAAAAGGGCACCCCGGAGTTTGTCGATACCTGGCCTATCGGCACCGGGCCTTACGCGCTGCAGCAGTATAAGGTGGATTCGCTGATCCGCTACGTGGCGAACCCGCACTACTGGGGCGGCGAGGTGCCGACCAAACACCTGATTTTCTCGATTACGCCTAATGTTGAAACCCGGCTGGCGAAGCTGCAGACCAACGAATGTCAGATAATTCCGGCCCCGTCGCCGGTACAGTTTGCGGTGATTAAAAACAATAAGGATCTGACCCTGCACGGCGTCGAGGCGCTGAACGTCGGCTATCTGGCGTTTAACACCGCGAAAAAGCCGTTCGACGACGTGCGGGTGCGCCAGGCGCTGAACTACGCCACCGATAAGAAAGCGATTGTTAACGCCGTCTTTATGGGGTCCGGCACGGTAGCGAAGTCGATGCTGCCGCCCCACAGCCTCGGCTACGCCAGCGACCTGCCGGACTACGGCTATGACGTTGCCAAAGCGAAGGCGCTGCTGGCGCAGGCGGGCGTTAAAGAGGGCACCGAGGTGACGCTGTGGTCGATGCCGGTGCAGCGCCCCTATAACCCCAATTCGCGGCGCGTTGCCGAGATGATCCAGAGCGACTGGGCGAAAGTGGGCATCAAGGCGAAAATCACTACCTTTGAGTGGGGGGAATATCTCGCCGGGATCCGCAAGGGCGAACACGACGCGGCGCTGTACGGCTGGATGTCCGACAATGGCGATCCGGACAACTTTGCCGACACGCTGCTCGGCTGCGATAGCATTAAAACCGGATCGAACGCCGCGCGCTGGTGCGATAAGGACTATGATAGTCTGGTGAAGAAAGCCAGGCTGGTCAGCGAACCCGCCGCCCGGGCTGCGCTCTACGAGCAGGCGCAGGCCATTTTCTATCGCCAGGCGCCGTGGATCGCGCTGGCGAACGGTAAAACCTTCTACGCGACCCGCAGCAACGTGTCAGGCTACAGCGTGAGCCTGATGGGCAGCGATTTTTCGAAGGCGAAGCTGAACTAAGTCGGCTTTACGGGCCCGGCAGGCGCAGGCCGCCGGGCACTCTCTCAGACGACGAAGGAGTCAACATGTCACATCTGGATGAAGTGCGTTCCAGCGTAGACGCCGTAATTGAACAGGGCATTATTGCCCCGATGAACGAACTGCTGATTGCGTTAAGCGATGATGCAGACCTGAGCCGCGAAGAGCGCTACCTCCAGCAGCAGCGCCTGCGTACCGCCATCGCCCATCACGGTCAGAAGCACCGGGAGGATGAGGAGGCGCGGCGCGAGCACCTGACCGCCGGCGGCGCGATCGTGTGATGCAGCGCCTCGGTATTGTCCCCCGCCTGCTGCCCGATCTGCGCGCAGGTAAAAAGCGCCACACGATTCGCTGGCGGGAAGCGGCGATTCAACCCGGACCGCTGCGCTACGTCAGTACCGCCGATCCGCGGGAAAGCGTCACGGTTAACGTGACGCGCGTCATTACGCTACCGCTGTCGGCGGTAGCGGCCTGTCTCAATAAAGTCGACGAGTGGCCGGATGCGGTCCTGCTGGCGGGAATGCGCGAACACTATCCCGATATCGAACTCGACTCGCGGGTGGAGGTCATCTTCCACAGCGCGCCCCTCTGAATCCTGCCGGCGGTGCCCGGCAAAAATAACAGACGTTGGATTATGCTGATTGATACGTTAATAGACCTTGAACAATCCCTTCATTTTGATAAGCGCAATAACCGCGAATGGCTTGAGTCCATTCTGCACCCTGATTTTAAAGAGATCGCGCGGGCAGGGCGGATGGTGACGCGGGCGGAAACCATTGAGTCGCTGGCCAACGAGATGAGTCCCCAGCCGCTGCTAAGTTTTGACTACCGTCTTGCTCTCGTGGAAGAGAAGTGCGCCTTACTGAACTACCAGACCTCCCAGGTAGACGGTAGCCAGGCGGCACTGCGCGCCTCTATGTGGGTCCTGACCGACGCGGGCCACTGGCAGCTCTTTTTCCATCAGGGAACGCCCACGGCGGAAGTGGATTAACGTTACCTCTCCTGCGGGCGGCGGCAAATATGCTACGCTGTTGCCTGCCTGAACACCTGACTGACGCCGCTGGATTTACCCCTGATGAACGATACCGTTAAACGCAGTAAAGGCTCCGCAATTAACCGGGTTCTGGAAATTATTGAGCTGATCTCGGTGAGCGAGCGCCCGCTGGCCCCGGCCGATCTGGCCTTCACGCTGGATATTCCGAAGCCGAGTATTCACCGTCTGCTGCAGCAGCTGGAAGAGGACGGCTTCGTGCGCACCGACTGGCGCGGGCAGATAGTCCCCGGCGCGCGGCTGGTGAAAACGGCGGTGGGGGCGCTGTCCAGTCGGGTGCAGGAGAATATGCGCCAGTCCGTTTTACAGCGCCTGGCGGCAGAGGTGGGCGAGACCTGCGGTATCGCGATCCCCCGCGATATGGAGATGCTGTATACCGATCGGGTGCAGAGCAACTGGCCGCTGCAAATTTATCTGCCGGTGGGGTGCCGGGTGCCCGTCTGGTGTACCTCCGGCGGCAAGCTGTACCTCAGTACGCTGACCAAAGCGCAGCGCAGTCGGCTGATCGGCAATATGCAGCTGGAAGCGCTCACCCGCAACAGCCTGGTAGATAAAGCCGCGCTTGAAGCGGATATTGCAGAGATTGCGCACACAGGCGTCAGCAACGACAACGAAGAGTTTATTGCCGGGATGGTGGCCTGTTCGGTTGCGATCGCCGGGCCTGACGACCGCTATTTTGCCAGCCTGTTTGTGCATGCACCGACGCTGCGCTGTTCGCTTGAGCAGCTGCACGCCTTTTTACCGCAGATGCGCCAGGCCGCCCGGGAACTGAGTCAGCTGCTGAAAGAGTCTGCGCAGTAAGGGAGGTCGGGTAAGCGCAGCGCCACCCGACAGAGGGCGGCGCCGTGGTTGAATCCGGAAGTCGCCGCTGAACAGCAGCGGCGGTCCGGCACGCCCGTCAGCCCTGCGACGGCATCGAGAACTGCGCCCCTTCGCGCAGATCGGCGCTGGGCCAGCGCTGGGTGATGGTTTTGCGGCGGGTGTAGAAACGCACGCCGTCCGGGCCGTAGGCGTGCAGATCGCCGAACAGGGAGTTTTTCCAGCCGCCAAAGCTCTGGCTGGCGACCGGCACCGGTAGCGGAATGTTGACCCCCACCATGCCCACCTGGATATGGTCCGTGAAGTAGCGGGCCGCTTCGCCGTCGCGGGTGTAAATACAGGTGCCGTTGCCGTACTCATGATCGTTAATCAGCTGCATCGCCTGCTCCATGGTCTGTACCCGCAGAACCTGCAGTACCGGGCCAAAAATCTCCTGGCGATAGCTCTCCATCTCCGGCGTCACGCGGTCAATAAGCGTCGCGCCGACGAAAAAGCCGTTTTCATAGCCAGCGGGGCGTAAGTGACGGCCATCGATGACGATGTCTGCGCCCTGTTGTTCGGCGCTGGCGATGGCATTTTCGACATTTTGCTGGTGCTGGCGGGTGATGAGCGGGCCAAAGTCGTTGTGGGTATTGCTGTAGACGCCGACCTTCAGCGGCTGCATGGCGTGCTGTAATTGCGCAATCAGCTTATCGGCAATGTCGTCCCCGACGGCCACGGCGACCGACAGCGCCATACAGCGTTCACCGGAGGAGCCGAACGCCGCGCCCAGCAGGGAGTTAACCACGTTATCCAGGTCCGCATCCGGCATCACGATGGCGTGATTTTTTGCCCCGCCCAGCGCCTGACAGCGTTTACCGTTGCCCGCCGCCGTGGCGTAAATATGGCGGGCAATCGGCGTAGAGCCAACGAAGCTCACCGCCTGAATGCGCGGATCGCTCAGCAGAGTATCCACCGCCTCCTTATCGCCGTTAACCACGTTCATCACGCCGTCCGGCAGGCCCGCCTCTTTCAGCAGCTGGGCGATAAACAGCGTGGAGCCCGGATCCCGCTCCGAGGGCTTGAGGATAAAGCAGTTGCCGCAGACGATAGCCAGCGGGTACATCCACAGCGGCACCATCGCCGGAAAATTGAACGGCGTGATCCCGGCCACCACCCCCAGCGGGTGAAACTCGCTCCATGAGTCGATCCCGGGACCGGCATTTTTACTGTATTCCCCTTTTAGCAGCTCGGGGGCGCCGCAGGCATACTCGACGTTTTCAATACCGCGCTGCAGTTCGCCTGCGGCATCGTGGAGAATTTTGCCATGCTCTTCGCCGATCATGTTACAGATGGTGTCGGCGTGTTCTTCGAGCAGCGCTTTAAAACGAAACATCACCCGCGCCCGTTTCGCCACGGGCGTATCGCGCCAGGCGGGAAAGGCGGCAGCGGCGGCGGCAATCGCCTGTTCGACCGTACTTTTACTCGCCAGGGCGACCTCTTTAGTGGCTTCGCCAGTCGCCGGGTTATACACCGGCTGCGTGCGGGCGCGGTCGTTGACCCGCTCGCCGTTGATTAAGTGTCCAATTATGTTCATCGGATTATCCTGTCAGTCTGTTAGAGAGAAGGCGGGCCGCTATCAGGCCCAGAGCTGCTGATAGAGCGCGATGATCTCGCGGCTATCCGGGACGCGAGGGTTGTTGCCCGGCGATCCTGACGCCAGCGCCTGCTCGGCCATGACGGCAACGACCTCATCAAAGTGCGGCTTCGCCACGCCAAATTCGGCCAGGGTCGGGACCTTCAGCGCCCGGTTGAATGTCTGCAGGGCGGTGAGCAGTTTGTCATTCGCCCCGGCGTCGTCGTCGCCAGCGTCGGCAACGCCGATGGCCCTCGCGCAGTCGGCATAGCGTTCAGGGGCGGCGGCAAGCGAAAACGCGGTGACCGCGGGCAGCAGCATGGCGTTGGAGAGGCCGTGCGGGACGTGGAAAAACGCGCCTATGGGGCGGCTCATGCCGTGAACCAGCGCCACGGAGGCGGTGGAAAAAGCCATCCCGGCAAGCGTAGAGCCGAGCATCATCGCTTCGCGTGCCGCAACGTCCTCGCCGTGGCTGTAGACCCGCTGCAGGTTCGGGCCAATCAGGCGCATTGCCGACAGCGCCAGGTTATCGCTGAACGGGCTGGCTTTGCGGCTGACATAGGCCTCTATCGCGTGGGTGAGGGCATCAATCCCGGTGTCTGCCGTGGTGCGGGCGGGCAGGCTCAGGGTCAGGTCGGCATCGACGATAGCGGCTGCCGGCACAAATCCGGCACCGGCGCAGAGCATTTTTTCGTTGTTTTTCTCATCCGTAATGATGGTAAAGCGCGTCACCTCGGAACCGGTGCCGGCGGTGGTGGGAATGGCGATAAGCGGAATGCCCGGCGCATCGGCCTGATGGGGGAACTTATAGTCGCGGATATTGCCCCCGTGCCTGCCGAGAATCGAGAGGGCCTTCGCGCTGTCGATGGGACTGCCGCCGCCGACGGCAATAATCACGTCCCAGGCGGCGCCGTTGACGTATGCCATGCCGGCTTCGATGGAGGCGGCGGTCGGCTCCGGTTCTGTGCCGTCAAATACGCCGCTGTCGATGCCGGCCGCCGCAAGCAGCGTTTTAATCTGCGCAATGTAGCCGAGCTTAACCATCATTTTATCAGTAACAATGAGCGCATTTGCGCCCTGAAGCGCGCTGACGATGTCCGGGAGTTTACGCAGGGCGCCGGCGCCGATCTCCATCATGCGGGGTAAAACAACTGAGACAGACATAGGAATTCCTTAGCCTCGGGAGCAGGGTGATGTTATTGGAATTAGTTAAAGTGATACGATATGTATCATTATTGTTGTTTTGCGGTTTTGCAAATGACAGCGAAGGCGGATGTCTCATTACGTGACGACGCCCGCAAATGCGGGCGTCAGGGAAGGCGGTTTGGGAGAGGGGAAAGCGTTAAAACGATCGTCGGGCCACCAGCCAGGCGCCCAGCGCCAGCAGGAGCGCCCCCAGCAGGGGGCCGACCAGCGCGCGCCAGGGCAGGGGCGGCGCGCGAACAATATCCAGCGCCAGGCCGCCAATCAGCTGGCTGGCAACGAGGACGGCAATGGTGGTGGCCGCCCCGAGGTGCTGATAGCCGCTGATGCTGGCAAAAACGAAAAATGAGCCCAGCAGACCGGGCAGCAGCGACCACCAACTCAGTCGGGCCGCCAGTTCATGAAAGCCCGCCACGCCGTGCTTCATCAGCAGCAGTGAGACAAACAGCGCAATCCCCACCAGCGAATTGAGCAGCATGGCGATCAGAATGGTGGAAGAGGCCTGGGCGATCCACACCATCAGCGTATTCTGGACCACCAGCCCGAGTCCTGCCGCGACCAGAAAACAGAGCGTCAGGGTGTGATTCACGGGGCCACATCCGGATCCCGGCGTTCGTCGAGCCGCAGCTGCATAAAGGTGAGATCCAGCCAGCGGCCAAACTTGGTGCCCACCTGCGGCATCTGCGCGGTAGTGACGAAGCCAAACGCCTGGTGCAGCCGCAGCGAGGCGGTATTCTCCGATTCGATCCCGGCGACCATCACATGCTTGCCGATACGCCTGGCCTCGGCGATAAGCTCGCCGAGCAGCGCCCGGCCAATGCCTTTGCCCTGATGCTCCGGATGCACGTACACCGAGTGCTCCACCGTGTGGCGAAAGCCGTCAAAGGCGCGCCAGTCGCCGAAGGAGGCGTAGCCGGTAATGGTGCCGCTTTCCTCGCTGACCAGCACCGGGTAGCCCGCTTGCTGCCGGGCCTTCAGCCAGGCAAGGCGGTTGTCGCCGTCCACGGTATGGTCGCTCCAGATGGCAACGGTGTTCAGCACGGCGTGATTGTAGATATCGGCGATAGCGCCGCACTCTCTGGCGCCCGCGTGTCGTATGTTCATGGCTCACCCTGTTGTTCACTATAGTAATACGCTATTGATACTATAGTTTACGCGGCGCTGGCAATACGCTATTCGGCAATCACCGTATCCGGCGGCAGACGCCAGTCCGGGGCGGTAAATGCGCGCAGCGCCTGCGGGCGGTAGAGCTGGTTTTGCCAGCCGCCGCCGGGCTGCATCACCGGCGACGGCACGCTGCTCTGCAGGCGGGTCACCGCCGCCCGGTGGATCATCATGCCCGGCGACACCGGTTCGCCGAGGGTGCGGGGGCTGGTTATCCACGGCTTGCTGCCGCCCCATTCGCAGTGGATGCCGCCGAGCGGATCCTCCGCGCGCGCCACCGCGTTCACCTGCGCGCCCAGCGTCCGCAGTTCGTCGCGCAGCCAGCGGTAGCTGATGTTGGACAGGCCGTTACCGTCGCCCTCAGCCGGGTAGCCGCCGCCGACATCGCTGTGGATACCGGCAAACAGCACCTGGACGATGCCGTCGCGGGCGTGCCAGCAGGTCGGCGTGAAGTCCACGCGCTCTTCGTCGATGGCGATTGCCTGGCGGCCGTAGCGCACCCGCTCCCCCAGCCGGGTGTCGGCGAACTGATAAACGTCGAGGCGCTTTGCATTCTGATAGCGCGGAATGCCCAGCGCGCCGACGGTTTCCCACACCGCCACCGCCTCAATGGGCACCTCCGCCAGCAGCAGGTCCGGGTCGAGATCGCGGTGAAAGAGCCGGGGAAGCTGCGCCAGAAGGCGGTTAATCAGCGGTACGGAAGCGCCTGAGTTTTGCCGATAGCGCAGCCATGCCGCCACGCCGAGCCGGCAGGCATTTTGCTCATCGTCAAAATCGACTTTCCCGGCGTCCAGCAGGCCGCATTTGCCGATCATGCCGGCCAGCGCCCGCGCCGTATAGGCGCCGCGGCTAAATCCGGTCAGATAAATGCGGTCGCCCGGCCGGTAGTGGCGGGAGACGAAAAGGTAGCCGCGCACAATGTGGCAGAGAATGCCGGCGCCGAAGACGCCGCCGAGGATCTTCAGCAGCCAGTTGTCCGAGTCGCCGACGCCGTGGATGTAGCGCGCCACCTGAACCACGCCGCCGTCGGCGGTCAGCGTTTTCTGGTGCTCATCTTTCAGCGGCGGGGAGAGCGTATCTTCCGCACCGGCCAGGTCGCCGTACAGCCGCCAGACGTTGGTGTAGTCCGGTTGTCCGTCGCGGTTGTCGTCCTGGTCCGGGCTGTTCCAGGTGCCGTCCGCACAAAAAATAATGTTTTTATTCATGGCGATATCCGATCCGTGGGGGAACGATCACTGTAGACAATTCTGCCGGCAGCGTCATCTGGAAATCTGCCGCTGATACTATATACACAAAATCATTCAAGCTGCATCAAGGCGGCAAGGGAGTGACAAATTCGTCGGGAACGAATTTGACCAGCCGCAGGCTGGCCTCTGGTGAGAGACAGGAGTCTCTCATTAATCCCCGGGAGCTTACTGAAGTAAGTGACTGGGGTGAGCGAACGCAGCCAACGCAGAGGCAGTTTGAAGGATGACGTGTATAGTATTACGTTATGAATACTATCGAAGACACCTTAAATCAGCGCATCAGCGCCCGCATCCGCATCGAGCGCGAATCGCGCGGCTGGTCGCTCAGCGATCTGGCCGAGCGGGCGGGCGTCTCCCGGGCGATGATCCACAAAATCGAACGCGGCGAGAGCAGCCCGACCGCCGCGCTGCTCGGGCGCCTCTCCGGCGCGTTCGGCATCAGCATGTCAACGCTGATTGCCCGCGCCGAGATGCAGGAGGGCGCGCTGCTGCGCTATGAAAATCAGCCGCTGTGGCGGGATCCGCTCAGCCACTATCTGCGCCGCCACATCTCGCCGCGCGGCGATCTTCCCGTTGACCTGGTGCAGATTACCCTGCCGCCGGGCAGCGACATACCGATGCCCGCCGCCTCCTACGCCCTGGCGCGCCAGCTTATCTGGCTCCAGCAGGGCGAGCTGCTGTTTATCGAAGGCGAGACGCGCCACGCCATGCGCGCCGGAGACTGCCTGGCCCTCGGGCCCCCGAGCGACTGCCGCTTCGTTAATGAAAGCGCCGATGACTGCATTTACCTGGTGGTGCGCCTTAACGTCCGCGGCGCATAATGCCAAAGCGCAGCCCGACGCCAGCAGTTACTCTTATTAAAAACATCCCCTACAGGAGAACGCTATGATGCTGGAAAATAATACCCGCCACCGCCGCTGGGTGCTGGCCTCGCGCCCGCACGGCGAACCGCGCGCCGAAAACTTTCGTCTCGAAGAGGGCGACATCCCGCAGCCCGGCGACGGCGAGCTGCTGCTGCGCACCGTTTACCTTTCGCTCGATCCGTACATGCGCGGGCGGATGAGCGATGCGCCTTCGTATGCCGAACCGGTGGCGGTTGGCGCGACGATGACCGGCGGCACCGTCAGCCGGGTCGCGGCGTCAAACCATCCCGATTACGCGGTCGGCGAGTGGGTGCTGGCCGCCAGCGGCTGGCAGAACTACGCCATTTCCGACGGCGAAGGGCTGATAAAGCTGGGCGACAACCCCGAACATCCCTCGTGGGCGCTGGGCGTCGCCGGGATGCCGGGCTTTACCGCCTATATGGGGCTGCTGGATATCGGTCAGCCGAAGGCGGGCGAGACGCTGGTCGTCGCGGCGGCAACCGGGCCGGTCGGGGCTACCGTCGGGCAGATTGGCAAACTGAAGGGCTGTCGCGTGGTGGGCGTGGCCGGCGGCCGGGAGAAGTGCGACTACGCCGTGCAGACGCTGGGCTTTGACGCCTGCCTCGATCACCGCGCCGCCGATTTTGACCAGCAACTGGCCCGCGCCTGCCCGCAGGGCATTGATATCTATTATGAGAACGTCGGCGGTAAGGTCTTTGACGCGGTGCTGCCGCTGCTCAACACCTCCGCCAGGGTGCCGGTGTGCGGCCTGGTCAGCGGCTACAGCGCCACCTCGCTGCCCGACGGACCCGACAGGCTGCCGCTGCTGATGGCGACCCTGCTGAGAAAGCGTATCCGTATGCAGGGCTTTATTATTGGTCTCGACTACGGTCAGCGGATTAATGAATTTCGCGAGGCGATGTCGGCGTGGCTGAACGACGGGGCAATTCACTATCGGGAGCATATTCGCGACGGACTGGAAAATGCCCCGCAGGCCTTTTTCGCGATGCTGAAAGGAGATAATTTCGGCAAAACCGTGGTGCGCGTGGCGCAGGATGCTTAAAAAACGCTCGGCGGCGCGTAAAGCGCCGCTTTTTTCGTGCAAATTTTCCGTCAGCGGCTTTAATTAATGCAGCCTCTAATTGATATTTCTTAATAACGTGACCGGAATGATAAACCCCGGTAATAATAATGACAGCCCTTCTTTTTTTCTTTTATCCAACACCAGATTCGCTCTCAGTCCGTAATGAGAAAAGTGATAATAGAAACAGGAAGCCAGCATGCCCGATTTTGAAAAAGCCCAAAGAATGAGCCTGACGACTCAGGTTGAAGTCAATCTAAAGAGCGCCCTGATCGTGGGGTCCCTGAAGCCGGGCATCAGGCTGATTACCCGTGAGATTGCTGAACAGCTGGGAACCAGCATTACGCCGGTGCGGGAAGCGCTGCTGCGGCTGGTTTCTTCCGGCGCGCTGCAGGCCACGCCCGCCCAGGCTTTTCTGGTGCCGGAGATTTCGCTGGCGCGCTTCAGGGAGGTGAATCAGATCCGCAAAAATCTGGAGGGGATGGCGGCGGCGGCGGCGGCGGTGAAGATGACGCCGGGCAGGCTGAACGACCTGCGCGCGCACATGCAGGCCTTTACCGACGCGATTGATGAGGGGGATATGGCGAATGCGCTGCAGGCCAACTGCCGCTTCCATTTTCGGCTCTATGACTATGCCGAAATGCCGACGCTGACGGCGATGATTGAACAGCTGTGGGTCCGCATCGGACCGTGCTTTAACTATCTGCAGACGCAGCCCTGCGAGGTACTGCGCCAGCACCGGATTTGCGATGCGCTGTTCTCGGCGCTGGAGCGCGGGGACCAGACGCAGAGCGCCGCGGCTATCTGCCAGGCGATTGATAAGGATGCGGCGGTGATCCAGCGCCAGTATCTGAACTGAATCTGAGGGCGCCGGAGGATCCGGCACCCGTTTCCTGACTACATGAACTGATACGACACCGACAGCCCCACGCCGTAGTTGCGGCCGGGGGCAGGTTCGTAATAGCGCCCGTTGGATTCGTTGACGATAACCGACCCGGCGTACTCGCGGTCAAACAGGTTGTCGACGCGGCCAAAGAGATCCATCATCCAGTTCCCGGCGCCAAACTTATAGCCGGTGTTGAGGCCAACCACGGTCCAGCCCGGCGCCCGCTCGCTGTTTTTATCGTTCGCCATAATGCCGCTCATATAGCGGATATCGCTGCCCGCGTACCAGCCCAGCTCCGGCTGATAGCCGAAGCTGGCGTAGCCCATATTGCGGGCGATGCCGGGAATGCGGTGGCCGTTGCAGCTGCCGTCGGCGCAGACGTTGCTGCGGTAGGTGGCGTCGAGCCAGGTCCAGGCCGCCTTCAGCTTCCAGCTGTCGCCAAACTGCTGATCCAGCGCCAGCTCCATGCCGCGGCGGCGGGTTTTGCCGGCGTTTTTGTAGCTGGTACGTCCGCCGCTGCTGCTGTCGACCACGATTTCGTTATCGGTGTCGGTTTTGAACAGGGCGGCACTGAACAGGCCGTTGCCGATGCGCGTTTTGCTGCCGATTTCGATGGTTTCGTTGGTGGAGGGGCGAAGATTCATGTTCAGCCCGCCCTTATCGTCCGAGCGATAGGAGAGCTCGTTGATGGTGGGCGTTTCGAAGCCGCGCCCCGCCGAGGCGTAGACGTTCCAGGCGTCGGTGACGGCGTATTTCAGCGATCCCGCCGGCAGCCATTTGTGGTAGTCGGCATCACCGCTGTCGTCGCCGTTGCCGGGCCTGATGTAGTGATCGTTGGAGTCGAACCACACCGAACTGTAGCGCACCCCGGCGTCGAGGCTCAGCTTATCGGTCAGCTGCCACTGGGTCTGCAGGTAGGGATCGACGTTCCACATCAGGTTGCGCTCTTTGCGGCGCAGGTTGCCTTTCTGCCCGTAGCTGGGTTCGCCGTTGACCAGATGGAAGTTTTCGTAGCCCCGGCGCTGCTCGGTCATCGTCTCGTAGTCGAGACCGGTGGTGAAGCTGACCGGCACCAGCAGTTCGCCGCGGTGGGTCCAGCGGGTATCGATACCCTGGTAGTGGCGGTCGAGGTTGATAACGCCCCCGGCGTGGGTGGGGCGCAACTGCGGAGCCATGGGAATCGACTGATACTGCGTCGTCTGCCGCTCCCCGGCGTACATCATCACGCTCAGGTCATCCTGCGCCGTCAGCTGGCGCTCATAGCGCAGGCCCGCCTGGGTCTGCTTGAGGTTTTTGCGGGTATTGAACCCATCGCCGCGCGGCGACTGGCGGGCGCTGTCGCGCCACTCCTGCTTATTCAGACCGCCCGGATCGTCGGCCTTCATATCCACGCTGTTAAACAGCAGGGTCAGCTTGCTGGCGTCGTCGATGCGGACCCCGAGCTTGGCGTTGGCCAGATTCTTGCGCGCGCCGCTGTGGTCCCGGTAGCCGCGGGTGATCATCCGGCTGCTGGAGACGGTGTAGTCCACATCGCCCGCCTGGCTGCCGTCGCCGGTGGCGCCGCTGGCCTTCAGCCCGTAGCGCCAGGTGCCGTAGCTGCCGTAGTAGCTGCTGGCTTCAACGGTGTCCGGCTGCTGTCCGCGCTGGGTGGTGACGTTGACCACGCCGCCGGAGGAGTTGCCGTAGAGCGCCGAAAACGGCCCGCGCAGAACGTCAATATGGTCGATGCTGGCGATGTCGATATTCGAGGTCTGCCCCTGGCCGTCGGGCATGGTGGCCGGAATGCCGTCAACGTACAGACGAATGCCCCGCACGCCGAAGGTGGAGCGGGAGCCAAACCCGCGAATAGAGATTTGCAGATCCTGGGCATAGTTCTGCCGGTTCTGCACCTGCAGCCCCGGCACCGCGCCGAGGGACTCCGAAAGATTGATGCGCGGCGCAGCCTGGCGCATATCGTCGCCGTTCACCACGCTGACCGCCGCGGGCGTATCCAGCTCGGAAATGCCCTGCGGCGCGGCGGTAACGATCATCGTCTGGCCGTCATCAGCCTGGGAGAAGGGCGTAAACGGCAGCAGAAGTACTGAAATCGCGGCCCTGCGAATAGTCATAATTTTCATACACGTCTCATGTGATGAACCAAATGGAACAAATTGTGCTTATGTTAATAGGTTTGACGGCTTTTTAAAATGTTTACAGAAAGTTGCACTGATTTTTATCATGAATATAGCCCTGCGGCGGGCAGAACGTAATTATCGCTCCACATTAATGGCATAAATGATTACTATTCGCATCAATGATTATCATAAAGTGGACAGTCATCTGTTCGTCATGCACATTAACACACTGTTATCAAAGGGAGTCTTCATGTTATTACCTCAGCTTTCCGCCCCGCGCTTTCGCCGTTCGCTGCTGTTAACCTCGCTGCTGATTGCCGGCAGCTTCAGCGCCCACGCCGCCGATGAGATGCTGCGCAAGCCCGTGGGCAAAGGCGCCTACGAGATGGCCATCGGCCAGCAGGAGAACGCCCTGTGGGTGGCCACCTCCCAGAGCCGCAAAACCGACAAGGGCGGGGTAGTGTATCGCCTCGATCCGGCGACGCTGGCGATTACGCAGATCATTCACAGCGATCTGAAACCGTTCGGGGCGACGCTCGACAACCAGAGCCAGGTGCTGTGGTTTGGCAACACCCTTAACGGCAGCGTGACGGCAATCGACGCGAAAACCGGCGACGTGAAGGGCCGCATTGTCCTCGACCCGCGCCAGCGCAGCGAAACCGTGCGTCCGCTGCAGCCGCGCGAGCTGGTGGCCGATGAGAAGACCAACACCATTTACATCACCGCCGTGGGCAAAGAGAGCGCGGTCTGGGTCGTTGACGGCGCCGCGATGAAGCTGAAAACCACCATTGAAGGCACCGGGGAACGCACCACCGCGCTGGCAATTGATGACGACGCGCAGCGTCTCTACGTGGTCAGCGCCAGCGGCGAGTTGCTGACCATTGATACCGCGAAAAACAGCATCATCGAACGCCACAAGCTGGTGGACGACGGCAAAGAGCACGCCTTCCTGAACATCGCGCTGGATAAGGCCAACCACCGCGCCTACGTTACCGACTTTAAGCAGCCGGAAGTGCTGGTCGTCGACTACCGCAGCGGCAAGGTGGTGGATAAAGTTGCCGCCCCGGAATCGCTGGCGGTGCTGTTCAACCCGGCGCGCAATGAAGTGTACGTCACCCACCGCATGGCGGGTAAAGTGAGCGTGATCGACGCGAAGACCAATAAAGTGGTCAAAACTTTCGATACGCCGCCGCGCCCGAACAGCCTGGCGCTCTCCGCCGACGGCAAGACCCTGTACGTCACCGTCAAGCAGGAGTCAACCCGCGAGAAAGAGGCCACCCAGCCTGACGATGTGATCCGCATCAGCCTGTAATTTCTCAGGCGTCAGAAAAGAGAAGGGAAGGCCGAGGCCTTCCCTTTTTACGCTATGCTTTGCCGATCAGGATTTCATCGCTTCATCATGAAGCGCATTCACCCGCTTACGCACCCCGAACCAGCCCGCCACCAGGATCACCGCCAGCAGCGGGATTGAGGCGATGGTGAAGGTGCCGTTCGGATAGTCGAAGGCCATCAGCACCAGCACGCTGAGCAGGAACAGCAGCGTCAGCCAGGAGGTCACCGGCGCGCCCGGCAGCTTGAAGCTGACGTCGGCGCATTTGCCCTCTTTAATCGCCTTACGCAGGCGCATCTGGCACACCACGATAAAGCCCCAGGAGGCGATAATGCCCAGCGAGGCGATGTTGAGGACGATTTCAAACACCTGCGACGGCACCAGATAGTTGAGGATAACGCCCAGCACGTAGACCGCAAGCGTAGCGAGGATCGCCGCGTGCGGCACGTGGTGGCGGCTCATCTTCGACATAAACTTCGGCGCCGACCCGCCCATCGACATCGAGCGCAGGATGCGCCCGGTGCTGTAGAGGCCGGAGTTGAGGCTGGAGAGCGCCGCGCTCAGCACCACGATGTTCATGATGCTGCCGACGTAGGGAATGCCGAGCTTCGAGAAGAAGGTGACGAACGGGCTCTGGCCGGCCTGATAGGCGTTCCACGGCAGCAGCAGCACCAGCAGCACCACCGAGCCGACGTAGAACAGGCCGATGCGCCAGATCACGCTATTGATCGCCTTCGGCACCATGGTCTGCGGATCTTTACACTCGCCCGCCGCCGTACCCACCAGCTCAATGGAGGCGAAGGCGAAGACCACGCCCTGCACCAGCACCAGCGCCGGCAGCAGGCCGTGCGGGAACAGGCCGCCGTTGTCGGTGATCAGGTGAAAGCCGGTGGCGTTGCCGTCCAGCGGCTTGCCGGTGCCGAGAAACACCGTACCGACCACCAGGAAGATAACGATGGCCAGCACCTTCAGCAGGGCGAACCAGAACTCCATTTCGGCGAACCACTTCACGCCTATCATGTTCATGGTGCCGACCACCGCCAGCGCGCCGAGGGCGAACACCCACTGCGGGACATCGCCGAAGGCGCCCCAGTAGTGCATATAGAGGGCGACGGCGGTGATATCGACGATGCCGGTCATCGCCCAGTTAACGAAGTACATCCAGCCTGCCACGTAGGCGGCCTTTTCGCCGAGAAATTCCCGGGCGTAGGAGACGAAGTTGCCGCTGGAGGGGCGGTGAAGCACCAGCTCGCCCAGCGCGCGGAGGATAAAGAAGGAGAAAATGCCGCACACCAGATAGACGAGGGCAAGAGAGGGGCCGGCCATCTGCAGGCGGGCGCCCGCGCCGAGAAACAGGCCGGTGCCGATGGCGCCGCCGATGGCGATCATCTGCACGTGGCGGTTGCTCATCGCCTTGTGGTAACCCTCCTCATGGGAGTTTAGCCAGCGGCGTTTGGCAGCGTGTTTTTCCGCCGCGCTGTTATGTTTTGTACTCATTAAGATACCTGAAGTTCCTGTCATTCCCCCAGGCGGGGGGCCATAATGGCGGACGGTGAAACGATTGCGTCCGCCAGCGCACCGTTCGGACTTTCTCACTATTCTGACGCAGAGATAAGCCAAAACCCGGCGCAGCATCGTACCCGCAAATGATAAGCGACGCAAAAGATAACAGTGCGAAACTCATTAGCTTTTGAAGTATTTAAGACGGCGATCGCAGCGCGCGGTTGAAGACCGTGCCGTCAACCTGTTACAACTACAGACTACCTAAAAACAGGAGGTTTTAATGGCCAGAATCGCAGTCGATATGGATGAAGTGATCGCCGACTTTAACGCTAAATTTATCGCTACCTTCAACGCCCGCGGCGGGCGGCAAATCAGCGTCGGGGAGATGGCCGGCAAGGCGTTTCACAGCCTGCTGCCGGAGATGCAGGAGGAGGTGCTGGCGATGATAGGCGCTGAAGGTTTCTTTGCCGATCTGCCGGTAATGCCCGACAGCCAGGACGTGCTGGCGAGGATGAGCAAGCGCCACGAGGTTTTTATCACCACCGCAGCGATGGAGTTTCCCGCCTGCTTTAACGACAAATTCAGCTGGCTCAAGGAACACTTTCCCTTTATCAGCCCGATGAACGTGGTGTTCTGCGGCAGCAAAAGCATTATCAATGCCGACTACCTTATCGACGACAACAGCCACCACTTCGCGGATTTTCGCGGTAAAGGCATTCTGTACTCCGCGCCGCACAATCTTTACGTCGAGGGCTTTACCCGGGTGCGGAACTGGCAGGAAGTGGGGGCGATGTTTTTGTGATAGCCGGCCCCCCGAAAACGCGCTGTTTTCGGGGGGCCGGGACAGGTCAGGGCGTGCCGCCGCGCAGGACTGACAGCAGCGCCTGGGTGTCGAGCCTGCCCACAGCATCGCTGCCTTCCAGCAGGTCTTCTGCCATCTGGCGCTTCTTGTTGTGCAGAGAGACCATCTGCTCTTCAAGGGTGCCTTCCATCACCAGACGATACACCGTCACCGGTCGCTCCTGGCCCATGCGGTGGGCGCGGTCGCTGGCCTGATCTTCGACCGCCGGGTTCCACCACGGATCGAGATGGATGACGTAGTCCGCGGCCGTCAGATTGAGGCCCGTCCCGCCGGCCTTGAGGCTTATCAGAAACAGATCGCCCTCTCCAGCCTGAAAGGCCGCGACGCGCTTTTGCCGTTCCGCAGCGGGCGTCGTGCCGTCCAGGTACTGATAAGCAATACCCGCGCGCTCCAGCGCGGCGCGCAGCAGCGCCAGGTGATCGACGAACTGGCTGAATACCAGCGCCTTATGGTGGTTCTCACGCAGTTCACCGATTATCGCCAGGCAGGCCGCCAGCTTGCTGCTTTGCGGCGCCGCGCTCTCCAGGACCAGGGCGGGGTTGCAGCAGAACCGGCGCAGGCGGGTGATCTCCGCCAGCACCTGCAGCGGGCCGACGTTTTCTCCCGCCTCCAGATTTTCAACCGCCTGCCGCCGCAGGGCCTCGTACCAGTGCTGCTCCTCGGCGCTCATCGGGATCTGATACAAAATATCCGTGCGCGGAGGCAGCTCATCCAGCACCTGTGATTTCGTTCTGCGCAGGATAAACGGCTTCACCAGCTGCTTCAGCGCGCCGCCAGCCACTCTGTCTCCCTGTCCGGCAGGCAGGGCAAAGCGCTGGTTGAAGGATTTCAGGCTTCCCAGCAGGCCGGGGTTGAGGAAGCGGAACAGGCTCCACAGCTCACCGAGGTGATTCTCAACCGGCGTGCCGCTCAGCGCCAGGCGAAAATCTGCCTTTAGCGCCGTCACCGCTTTGGCTCGCTGGGTCTGCGCATTTTTAATCGACTGGGCTTCGTCCAGCACCACGCTGTGCCACTGCGGCTGGTGAAAAAGCCCGGCATCCTGCAGCAGAAGGCCATAGCTGACAACCACCACCTCGAAGGGCTCCAGCGCCGACAAATCGCGGCGGCTGCGGTAATCGCGAAGCCGCAGCGTGGGGGCGAAGCGGCTGCTTTCACTCAGCCAGTTGTGGGTCACCGAGGTCGGGGCGACAACCAGCTGCGCTCCTCCCGACGCGCGCTCCAGCATCAGGGCCAGCGCCTGCAGCGTTTTTCCCAGCCCCATATCATCGGCCAGGCAGGCGCCGACGCCCCATTGGGCCAGGCGCGAAAGCCAGCAGAATCCCTCTACCTGATAATCGCGCAGTTCCGCCTTCAGCGTCGAGGGTACGGCGGGCCGGTGTTGTTCCCGCGCCTCAAGCCTGCTCAGCTGCTGCTGCCAGTCGGCGTCGCCGCTAAACTCTCCGGCCTCATCGGCGAGCTGCTTCATAAAGGGCAGGGTTAGCGCATTCAGATTGAGGTTATCGCGACCGCCGCTCAGCAGGGCAATCTGCTGCAGGCGCTGGCGCAGCTGATTATCCAGCGCCAGCCAGTCACCTTCGCCCAGGCGGATAAAGCGCCCCCGGCTCTCCTGCAGCAGCGTCAGCAGCTGGCGCAGCTCCAGCACGCGGCCATCGTCAAGTTTCAATGTCCCGCCGAGGGTGAACCACTCCCCCTGGCGATGGGTGTTCAGCGTCAGCGCGTGCATGTTGCGCCGTCCGCCGAGCCGCAGCCGTTCGCCCTCCGGCCACACGCATTCCAGCAGCGCGCTATCCACATTGCGCAGTTCGCTGAGCGCTTCCAGGGCGTCCTGCGGATCGTCAAATTGCCATTCGTTAGTGTCCGGAGCGCCTTCAGCCAGCATCGGGCAGAGCGCCAGGACCTGCCGGAGCCTTTGCTGCTCATCGGCAAGCGAACGCTGGGCCTGTATCGCCTGACCGGCCTGCTCCCCGCTGATAACGTCCGATCCCCGGCCGGGAGCGAACCAGGCGCCGTCGGCCAGCGGGCGGACCAGGAGCTGCATGCGCAGCCCCTCGCCGAGCGGCAGCAGATGGGCATATATTTTATCATCCGCCGGCACGTGAGGGATGTGGGCCATCAGCTCGGGAAGGTCGGTTTGCACCGGCAGCAGCGGGGCGATAGCCGCGACGGACTGGAGCGCTCTGTCGCGGCCGCTCAGCGGAATGTGCAGCCCATCGCCGACGATAGCCGCAATGCGGCGATGTTCTTCACTGACCGGATAGACCACCAGCCGGGTCGGCGTCTCTTTGCGGGTGACCAGATGCTGCCCCTCGCCGATGGCAGGCGATAGCGTCAGCCGCAGACGATTGTCGCTTTCGGTGAGCACCAGCGTGACCTGACCCGCTTCGACGTCGATGCGGGTATCGGGCGCATCGTGCCAGAAGACCGCCGGATGGCCGGCAAGCAAGGGGAGTGCGGATTCTGCATCAAGTTCGTAGCGGCCGCGATCGTAGTACGAGTAGCCGGAGGTGTAATGAATGTGGCGAATCACCTGGCGATCCTGGGCGACCAGCCAGGGGAGGGTGTCTGCTTCTGCATGCAGACGCTTGAGCGCCACGGCGCGGCCCTTGGTCCAGCCCTGCTTGTTGCGCTTCTGCTCGAGCGGAGAGAGCTCCACGCCCCAGCGCCCCAGCGCCACCAGCCAGGCCAGCCGGGAGTCGCTACTGCTGGCTTTGGGCATTAGCTGGCCCAGCGCCTCCAGGGCATATTCCCAGTCCGGCTTCCGCTGCCAGAGGCTGCAGAGAGGCTGAACCTCCCCGGGCCGCGTGGGGGCGGCCTGGCTGAATGTCAGATGCAGAATGGTGCGAATATCATACGCCGGCAGCTGATATCCCCGCACCTCCAGCAGGCGGGCAAAGGCTTCAAGCTGTTTGCACAGCTTATCGGCGTCGGGGATGTCGCCCCGCCAGTAGAGCACCAGCGCCTTCAGCAGGCCCGCCATCCCGCTAAAGGCTCTGCTGCTCATCTGCGGCGGATGCGCTAACGCAGCGCCGCTGCGCTCGCGCAGCAGGCCCTCAAGTATCGACCATTCTCCGCCGAAGCCCCCGGCGATCGCCTGGCGGGTGACCTCCCGTAACGTCTTAATATCAGCGGGCTTATCGCTGGGTAACAGCGTCAGGGCCACCCTGACAGACGCCAGCGGCGGCAGATGGAGCTGTCGGCTGCGCGTAATTTTCCGGTATTGGCCGAGCAACTGGCGGTGGACCTCCGTGGCGCCAGCCGGATCGCCGCGATACAGGCAAAACCAGCCGGCGACAGAGAGCGGCAGACCGTTGGCCGTCAGCTGAGTCAACAGTTCGCGGTCGTTACGCAATAGCGCCTGCAGGGCCAGCGGGCCGTGAAGTAGCTCCGCAATGCGCTTGTGCGAAAGCGCCTGTGCGCGGGCAAACTGCCAGATAGGCTGACAATCGCTGAGCCGGTAGCTGGCATCGTTTAGCGCCGTGGCAAGCAGCAGGCTCTGCACCTCCTCGTTAAGCAGAGTAAAGACGCGCTGCCCGGCGTCATCGGTAAACAGGGTAACGGTGGGATCGACGGCATCAAAATAGTCAAAGTAAGCGGCATTTTTCGCCAGCAGCGCGGGCAGGACAGTCACGTTGCCTGACAGAATGGCCGTCCACAGCAGCGCGCGGTCCGGCTGCGTCACGCCGCGCAGATAAAGAGGAAGCGGTTGCGGACCGCCCAGTATCGCCTTCCGGGCCTCCGGCTGCGTCAACAGCCAGAGGAAAACGCTGTTTTCAAGCCCGGGGGTTAGCGCCCAGCGGGTACCCGTTTTCTGCACCCAGCCCTGCGCCCGTAAACGTTCCAGCGCGTCGCTAACCTCTGCGGTGCTCATGCGCCGATCGCCGGTGGGGCTGATGCCGAGCAGGTGAACGTTCTCCAGCAGCGCCGTTCTTGATAGCTCACCCAGCAGGGCCAGCTGGCTGAGGAGGACGGTGAAGTGATAGGGGAGCCCGGCGATGGTGTCGGCCCCGTGCCCATGCGATGTCATGTTGTCACTGCGAGAGGTCATGTCATTACCTGCGAGTATACGCTTTGATCTTTGGCTATCAGCCGCGGGCGCCTGCGGCGTTAAATTCTGGCCGTCAAGTGGACGCTAAAGTAGCATTACATCACTATTGCTACGGTAAAAACAGCCTGCCATTTCCGTGGGGAATCAGTGATAACGCTATGGATACAGTAACATTAAGAGTCAACGTCGTCGGCACCAGCGGCTCCGGCAAATCGACGCTAAGCCGGCGGCTGGCGCAGCGCCTCGACGTGCCCTGCATTGAAATGGACCGCCTCTACTGGCGGCCCGACTGGCAGGGCACGCCCGACGGCGAGCTGTTCGCCCGGCTGGAGCAGCGGCTGGCGGCGAGCCCCGGCTGGGTGCTGGACGGCAACTACAACCGCAGCAGGCCGGTGAAGTGGCGGGACGTCGATCTGGTGGTGTGGCTCGATTACGGCTTTGGCCGCACGCTGTACCGGGCGGTGCGGCGGGCGGTTTCCCGGGCGTGGCGTAAGAACGAGCTGTGGCCGGGCACCGGCAACCGGGAGAGCTTTCGCCGCTCCTTCTTCAGCCGCGAGTCGATTATCTGGTGGACGATGAAAACCTGGCGTCAGAACCGGCGGCGCTACCTGGCGGATATGCAGGATCCGCAGTACGCCCGCATCCGCTTTATTCGCCTGCGCACTCCCCGCGAGGCGGAGCAGCTGCTCCGGGAGCTGGTCCGCTAGCGTTTCTCTTCCCCCTCTTTTTTACCCGCGTCCGCCAGCGCCTCGCGCAGCCACGCCATCAGGGCGGTGACCCGCACCGGCGTAAACTGCCGCGAGGGGCGGACGATCGACAGCGGGATCGGCGGCGGCGCGTGCTGCGCCAGCACCGGCACCAGCGCCCCGGCGCGCAGCGCCTCTTCGACGATGTACCAGGGCAGCATGGCGATGCCCAGCCCCTGAATGGCAGCCTCGCGCAGCACGTCGCCGTTGTTGGCGGCCAGCGGCACGCAGGTATCCGGCGTGAGGCTTTTCTCGGCGAACTCCCACTCATCGCGGGTGGAGAGCAGGGAGTAGCGCAGGCAGCGGTGGTGCTGCAGGTCGTCCGGCCCGGCGGGCACGCCGTAGCGGGCGAGGTAGTCGGGCGAGGCGCAGTAGAGGCGCGGCATCATGGCAATCTGCGTACTGACGAGGGTGGAATCCTGAAGATTGCCAATGCGCAGCGAAAGGTCGATGCCGTCGTTAAGCAGATCGCTGATGCGGTCCTCCAGCTGGAGCGAGACGGTCACCTGCGGATACTGCTTCATAAAGGCGGGCAGCAGGGGGGCGAGCTTATTGATCCCGAAGCTGAGCGGCGCCCCGAGGCGGATAACGCCGCTGAACTGGGTTTTGTCAACGCTCAGCCGGTCCTCGGCCTGCTCCAGCGCCGTCAGGATCGCCAGCACGTCCTGATAGTACTGCTGGCCTGCCGGAGTGAGATCGAGCTGGCGGGTGGTGCGGTTGAGGAGCTTCACCCCGAGCGCGGCCTCCAGCGAGGAGATGCGGCGGCTGACGGCGGCGCTGCTGGCATCCATCTGCACGGCGGCATTATAGAAGCTGCCGCTCTCCACTACCGCGACAAAACTGCGCAGGGAAACGAGATCGTATTCTTTCATTTTACGTAATGGTGTCTTACCCGAAGCCCGATTTTTCCCCGCTGAGCGCAGGACTATGATGCGCACATCAGATGAAAACCGAGGATTAAACGTCATGGCTACACATTATCGTAAAAAACCGGCCGAAGCGCTGCACTATCTGCCGGCAAGCGATTATCACCCGGCTAATACCTACTTCCATTTCTCGTTCGCCAACTATTACAACCCGGACAACATGAACTACGGGGTGCTGCGGGTCGTGAATGATGATGACGTCAAGCCCCACAGCGGCTTTGACCGTCACCCGCACAAGGATATGGAGATCGTCAGCTATCTGGTGAAGGGCAACCTGACCCACTGGGATAGCGCCACCCAGGAAGAAGATGTCCTCAGCCGCGGCCACGTGCAGACCGTCACCGCGGGCAGCGGCGTGTGGCACTCGGAGCTGAACAAGCACGACGACTGGTGCCGGTTCCTGCAGATCTGGATCCTGCCGCCGAAGGGCGGGCTGCCGGTGCGCTATGAGAACCACAAGTTCACCGCTCAGGACAGGCAGAACAAGCTGCTACACATCGTGGGGACGCTGCAGAAAGAGGACGATGCGCCGCTGCATCTGAATCAGGACATTAATATGTACGTCAGCGAACTGACCGAAGCCAGCGCCACGGTGACGTATCAGGTGCAGACCGGACGTCAGGCCTATATCAACAGCATTGAGGACGCGGTGGACGTTGAGGGCATGGCGATACTTGAAGAGCGCGATTCGCTGGAAGTCAGCGGCCCGGCGACCCTGACCTTCAGGGCGGGCGGCAACCACGCCCACTTTATTATCATCGACATGCCGCAGTGTGAAGCGATCTGACGGCACTCATTAGCAGCATCTCCAGCGCGCGCTTGTCCGGCTATCGGGCAAGTGCGCGCCTTTTTGCGTTCCGCAGCCTCGCTATTTTATCTTTACAGGCAATGTATTTTGTATTTTACAAGCCATTAACACTCCGGTAGCTTCATTTCAGTGCTTCCGCGCGAGCCGAAGCATCGCCCGATAAAAATAAACAGGGACACCCTATTCCAGGAGGATAAATAAAAAAGCGCTACCGGAGCTTATTATGCCTGCTAACAACACATCGCCGCCGCTGATTGAAAAACACACTATCGGTTATATTCCACCCGAAGACCGGCACGGCAAAGTAAAAGATCTATTTACCCTGTGGTTCGGCGGAAATATCGCGCCGCTGCCGATTGTCACCGGCGCGCTCGGTGTACAGATATTTCATCTTAATCTGCTATGGGGCATTGTGGCCATCCTCGTCGGCCACCTGATTGGCGGCATACTGATGGCGCTGCATTCGGCGCAGGGCCCGCAGATGGGCATTCCGCAGATGATCCAGAGCCGCGCCCAGTTTGGATCGATAGGTTCACTGCTGGTGGTGATCATCGCCGGTATTATGTACGTCGGCTTTTTTGCCTCCAATATTATTCTGGCGGGGAAATCGCTGCACGGCGTGGTGAACGACGTTCCGGTGTCAGCGGGAATTATTGTCGGCGCGATTGGTTCCGGCATAATAGGGATTATTGGCTACCGCTGTATTCATATTCTTAATCGGATTGGCACCTGGGTATTAGGCATCAGTACGGTGGTTGGCTTTATTTATATTTTAAGCCATATTCATACCGGTGATTTTTTAACCCGCGGCGAATTTAATCTCTCCGGCTGGCTGGCGACCGTGTCGCTGGCGGCGCTGTGGCAAATTGCCTTTGCGCCCTACGTCTCCGACTATTCGCGCTATCTGCCCGCCGACGTGCCGGTCGCCGCGACCTTCTGGGCAACCTATCTCGGCTCGACGCTGGGCTCCAGTCTGGCCTTTATCTTCGGCGCCGTCGCCGTACTGGCGACGCCGGTGGGCACCGATACCATGGACGCGGTAAGTCTGGCCTGCGGCGCGCTCGGGCCGTTTATGCTGCTGCTGTTCCTGCTCAGCGTCATCAGCCACAACGCGCTCAACCTCTACGGCGCGGTGCTGTCGATCATCACCCTCGTGCAGACCTTCGCCTGGCGCTGGATCCCCACCGGCAAAAGCCGCGCCGCGCTTTCGGTGGTGGTGCTGATCCTCTGCAGTATTGCCGCTATCGGCACCTCGAAGGACTTTATCGGCCACTTTGTTGACCTGGTGCTCGCCCTGCTGGTGGTACTGGTGCCGTGGACCGCTATCAACCTGATCGACTTCTACCTGATCCACCGGGGCAAGTACGATATCGCCTCCATCTTCCGCGTTGACGGCGGGATCTACGGCTACTACAACCCGCACGCGCTGATTGCCTACGCGGTCGGCATCGCGGTGCAGATCCCGTTTATGAACACGCCTATCTACACCGGACCCGTGTCGCACTACATTAACGGCGCCGACCTTTCATGGCTGGTGGGGATGCTGGTGACTTCACCGCTCTACTACTGGCTGGCGAGCCGGGACAGCGCCTACCGTCGGCAGACGTCGGGCACTCTGCACGGTGCTGTACGCGAGTGAGATATCCGCGCCCCGGTCTCCTCCGGGGCGCCATTAGCTAATTTTGTGCAGAGCAAAGCCGATTAAATCAGTTCTCCCCGGCGCATCTCCCTTCACATAATGCAGGCACGTTCATTATCAAGAGCCTGCGATATGTCATACCGAATCAGCATTCTGGATAAGAGTCCCCTGGCCGACGGCGAAACCGCCGCCCAGGCCCTGAAGCGCACGCTGAGCCTCGCCCAGCAGGCGGAGTCCTGGGGCTACCACCGCTTCTGGATTGCCGAACATCACAATAGCGACCAGCTGGCCAGCCCCTCGCCGGAGGTAGCGATCGGCTGGCTGCTGGGGCAGACCCGCCGGATCCGCATCGGCTCCGGCGGGGTAATGCTCCAGCACTACAGCCCCTACAAAGTGGCGGAGAATTTTAACCTGCTGGCGGCCCTCGCGCCGGGGCGCGTTGACCTCGGCGTCGGCAAAGCGCCGGGCGGCCTGCCGCTTTCCACCCGGGCGCTGCAGCAGGGCGTCGCCCAGCCGGAGAGGCTGACCTTCGCCGACCGGCTGGCGCAGCTGGATAACTGGCTATCGCTGACCGAAGCCGGGAGCAGCGATACGGTGCGGGCTACCCCGATCCCGCCGCAGCGGGCGGACGGCTTTCTCCTCGGCGCCAGCCTTGAGAGCGCCGACCTGGCGGCGCAGTTCGACTGGAACTTCGTCTTTGCCGCCCACCTCAACGGCGACAGCCGACTGCTGGGCGAGGTCATCAGCCGCTGGCGTGAGAGGAGCCGCCGCGACGTCATGGTGGCGGTACAGGCGATTGTCGCGCCGGACGCGGCCCGGGCGGCGGCGCTGGCGGAGAAGGTGGAGGTGTGGGGCGTGGTGCTTGCCAACGGCCAGCGGGTTACCGTCGGCAGCGAGGCCCAGGCCCACGAGTTTGCCCGCCAGGCCGGCAGCCCGGCGGTCGAGATCGCCCGCCGCGCCTCGTCGCTGCTCTACGGTACGGCGCTGCAGGTGCGCGCCCAGCTGGACACGCTGCACCAGTACTACGGCGTGGACGAATTTATTATCGACACCCCGGTGGCCGACGGCGCGGCGCGGCTGACGTCGCTGCGGCTGCTGGCGCAGGCGCTGAACCGCGTGGAGGTGCCGTCATGAGCTTTGAACAGCAGCTGATCCGCTGGCGGCGCGAGCTGCACCAGAACCCGGAGCTTTCCCTGCAGGAGGTGGCCACCACCGCCCGCATTCGCGACTGGCTGCAGAGCGCCGGCATCGCGCCGCTGCCGCTGGAGCTGAAAACCGGCGCGGTGGCGGAGGTCGGGCAGGGGGAGAGGGTTGTCGCCCTGCGCGCCGATATTGACGCGCTGCCCATTGAAGAGGCGACCGGCCTTGAGTATCGCTCGCAGAACCCCGGCGTGATGCACGCCTGCGGCCACGATATCCACACCAGCGTTATCCTCGGCGCGGCGCTGCTGCTCAAGGCCCGGGAAACCTCGCTGCCCGGCCGGGTGCGGATCCTCTTTCAGCCCGCCGAGGAGAACTTCGGCGGTGCCAAAACGCTGATCCGCGCCGGCGCCCTCGAAGGCGTATCGGCCATCTTCGGTATGCACAACGAGCCGGGCCTGCCGGTGGGCGAGTTCGCCACCCGCGGTGGGGCGTTCTACGCCAACGTCGATCGCTTTATTATCCGCGTGCAGGGCAAGGGCGCCCACGCCGCCCGGCCCCACGAAGGGCAGGACGCGATCCTGCTCGCCAGCCAGCTGATCGGCGCCCTGCAGGGGATCGCCAGCCGGGAGGTGAATACCCTCGATTCGGTGGTGCTCAGCGTCACCCGCATTCAGGGCGGCAATACCTGGAACGTGCTGCCGGAGAGCGTCGAACTGGAAGGCACCCTGCGCACCCACCGCACCGACGTTCAGCAGCGGGTGAAGACCCGGGTCAGCGAAATCGCCGCCGGCTTTGCCCGCGCCTTTAACGCCGGCATCGAGGTGGTGTGGTACGCCGGGCCGACGGCGCTGGTCAACGATCCCGCCTGGGCCGACTTTGCGACGCAGGTCGCCGACGAGGAGGGATACAAGACCTCTACCGCCGCGCTGCACCTGGGCGGCGAGGACTTTGCGGTCTATCTGCAGCAGACGCCGGGCGCCTTCGTCAGCATCGGCAGCGCCAGCGAATTTGGCCTCCACCATCCGGCTTTTAACCCCGACGAGCGGCTGATTGCGCCGGCGGCGCGCTACTTCGCCGCGCTGGCGGAAAAAGCGCTGCATACCCTCAACGGCAAGGAGAACGCGCATGGCTGAACAGCGGCAGCTTAGGCTTGGCACCATTCTGCACGGCGCCTCGGGCAATATGTCCGCCTGGCGCCATCCGGCGGCGGTGGCCGATGCCAGCATTAATTTCGACTTTGTTAAAGAGACCGCCCGCCTGGCGGAAGCGGGGAAGCTCGACTTCCTGTTCGTCGCCGACGGGCTGTACATCAACGAGAAGTCGATTCCGCACTTTCTCAACCGCTTCGAGCCGCTGACCGTTCTGTCGGCGCTGGCGAGCGTGACGGAGCACCTGGGCCTGGTGGGCACGCTGTCAACCTCCTACAGCGAACCGTTCACCGCCGCCCGGCAGTTTGCCAGCCTCGATCACCTCAGCGGCGGCCGGGCGGGCTGGAACGTGGTGACCTCGCCGCTGGAAGGTTCAGCGAAAAACTTCTCCCGCGCCCGGCATCCGGACCACGCCCTGCGCTACCGCATTGCCGATGAGTATCTGCGGGTGGTGAAGGGGCTGTGGGACTCGTGGGAAGCGGACGCCTTCGTGCGCGACAAGGCCAGCGGCGAGTTCTTTAATCCGGCAAAGCTGCACACCCTCGATCACCGGGGCGACTTTTTCCAGGTCGCCGGGCCGCTGAACATTGGCCGCACGCCGCAGGGGCGGCCCATTATCTTCCAGGCCGGCGCCTCCGACGACGGCAGGGCGCTGGCGGCAAGCCACGCCGACGCCATCTTTACCCATCAGGAGACGCTTGAAGAGGCGCAGGCGTTTTACCGCGACGTCAAGAGCCAGCTCGCGGCGCGGGGCCGGCGCGACGACCAGCTGCACATCTTCCAGGGCGTCAGCGTCATCGTCGGCGACAGTGAGGCGGACGCCGAGCGGCAGTATCAGGAGACCGCCGCGCTGGTGTCGATCGACAACGCGCTTAACTATCTTGGCCGCTACTTCGAGCACCACGACTTCAGCCAGTATCCGCTGGATGCGCCTTTTCCGGATCTCGGCCGCCTGGGCGAGAACAGCTTTCGCAGCACCACCGACGCCATTAAGCGCGAGGCCCGCGAGCGCGGCCTGACTCTGCGCCAGGCGGCGCTGGAGGCGGCAAGCCCCCGGCCGCGCTTTTCCGGCACGGCTGAGCAGGTGGCGGACGGTCTGCAGCAGTGGTTTGAAGCGCGCGGCGCCGACGGCTTCATTATTCAGGGCGGTACGCCGGAGACCTTCCCGCGCTTCGTGGCCCAGGTGGTGCCGCTTCTGCAGGCGCGGGGACTGTTTCGCCGCGACTATCCGGGGCGCACCCTGCGCGAGAGTCTGGGCCTCAGCCTGCCGGAAAATCAGTTCACACAACAATAATAAGCGAGTCTGCTATGCATAAACGTTCTCTGCTGCTGGCCGTCGCGCTGGCGGTTTCCGGGCTGGCGCGCGCCGACAGCGTCACCATTAACGGCACCGGCGTGAGTCTTGAGGCCAACAAAGTACCGATCCACACCGCCAGAAACCCGGCGGCCATCGCGAAGCTGCCCGCCGGGTTTACCCCGGTGGCGGCGGGCAAATTTACCGTCGCCATTGCCGGATTGAGCCAGCCGCCGCTGACGGTGTTTGCCGATGACAACAAAACCCTGATCGGCAGCGAGGCGGATATCGCCAGGCTAGTGGCCGACAGCCTTGGACTGACGCTCAACATTGTCCCCACCTCGTGGGAAGACTGGCCGCTGGGCGTTGCTTCCGGCAAATATGATGCCGCGATCAGCAATATTACGGTCACCAAAGCGCGCAAGGAACGCTTCGACTTTGCCACCTACCGCAAGGATTCGCTCGGCTTCTACGTCAAAACCGGCAGCCCGATAACGCGGCTTGAGAACGCGGAGGATATCGCCGGGCTGCGCATCATCGTTGGTTCCGGCACCAATCAGGAAGCGATCCTGCTGGCCTGGAACGCCGATAACCTCAAAAAGGGCCTGAAGCCCTTTACGCCTGTCTATACCAAAGACGATGCCGCCCAGACCCTGGCGCTGCAGTCCGGCCGCGCCGACGCTTACTTCGGTCCTAACGTCATCGGCGCCTGGAAAGCGGCGCTCACCGGCCGCACCCGACTGGTGGGCAGCGTGGACGGCGGCTGGCCAAAGGCGGCGCACATCGCCGTGGCCGTCAAAAAGGGCAGCGGGCTGGTTGACGCGGTGCAGGCGGCGCTCAACGGCGCGATGAAAAGCGGCGACTACGACCGGGTGCTCAACCGCTGGGGCGAAGGCGTGGAGCGTATTGCGCAGTCGGAAATCAACCCGCCGGGGCTCGGCGACTAAGGAGGCCGCTATGCGCGAACGCTTTCGCGACGTTTCACCCGAGGACGACGAGGTGCTGCCGATCCTCAGCGGACTGTTTTCCGAGTACGCCGCCCGCTACGGGGACTACTTCTCCCGCACGGCGGAGGTTGAACAGACGGCCTGGTATCTGGCGCCGCAGGGGCTGTTTATCGTGCTGGAGCGCGACGGCAGGATAGTCGCCACCGGCGCGTATAAGCCCTTTGATGCCGATACCGCCGAAATCAAGCGCATCTGGACCGATAAATCGCTGCGCCAGCAGGGACTGGCCGGGAAAGTGGTGGCTGAGCTGGAGCGGCGGGCGCTGCTCGCCGGCTATCGCCGGATCTACCTGACCACCGGCTTTCGCCAGCCGGAGGCGGTGCGGCTCTATCTGAGCCGGGGCTATGAGCCGCACTTCGATATTTATCGCGATCCGGAAGAGTACAGCCGCCCGCCGTTCGACGGCCGGTTGCGGTTTACCAAAACGCTGGCGCAGTCGTCGCTGAGTAAAAGCGCCTGAGGAGTCAACATGAGAGCTGATGAAACCATTAAAGTCGTCCCCGCGCGCTATCCCTGGCGCATGGCCGGCGCCGCCGTCGCCCTGTTCGTGCTGGCGGTGGTGGCGCAGTCGGTGGCGTTCAATCCGCGCTGGGAGTGGGGCGTGTTTGCCCGCTGGTTCTTTGACCCGGTGATCCTCGAGGGCGTGGGACAGACGCTGCTGCTGACGCTTATCGGCACGGCGCTGAGCGTGCTGCTCGGCGGCCTGCTGGCGCTGGCCCGCCTGTCGCCATCGTGGCTGCTGAGCGGTCTGGCCTGGGCCTATATCTGGCTGTTTCGCTCCCTGCCGCTGATCGTCGTACTGATCGTGCTGTACAACTTTTCCTATCTGTACGATACGCTGTCGCTGGGCATTCCCTTTACCGGCATTCGCTGGGCGAGCTATCAGACCATCAACGTGCTGGGGCAGTTCTCCACGGCAGTGGTCGGCCTGACGCTGGTACAGAGCGCGTACACTGCGGAGATTATTCGCGGCGGTTTTCTCGGCGTCGATCGCGGCCAGTATGAGGCCGCCGCCGCGCTGGGGCTGCCCGCGACGCGGCGCACGCTGCGCATTATTCTGCCCCAGGCGCTGCGCGCTATTCTTCCGGCCGGCTTTAATGAAATCATCAGCCTCGCCAAAGGCACGGCGATGGTTTACGTGCTGGCGATGCCGGAGCTGTTCTATACCATTCAGATGATCTACAACCGCACCCAGCAGGTGATCCCGCTGCTGATGGTGGGCGCCGCCTGGTATCTGGTGATTACCAGCGTGCTCTCCGCCATTCAGTATCTGGTGGAGCGCGCTCTGGCGCGCAGCGAGCGCCGCTCGGCTATCGACGCCCGCCCGCGCCGCCGCGCGGCGGCATCCTCTGCACCTTCAGGACAGGAGGCTGTCCATGTCAGCTAACTCCGTCGGCCACATTGCCATTACCGGCGTCAGTAAATATTTTGGCCGCCACCGGGCGCTGGATAACGTCTCCCTTGAGATGGCTCCTGGCAGCGTGACGGTGATACTCGGCCCCTCCGGCTCCGGCAAATCGACGCTGCTGCGGGCCATCAACCACCTGGAGCGGGTGGACGAAGGCTTTATCCAGATAGACGGGGAGTACATCGGCTACCGCCGGGAGGGCAACCGGCTGTTTGAGCTGAAGGAGCGGGCGGTGCTGCGCCAGCGGATCAATGTCGGCTACGTCTTTCAGAGTTTCAATTTGTTTCCGCACCTGACGGTGCTGGACAACCTGACGGAGGCGCCCGTCGCCCACCGTCTGCTCAGCCGCAAAGAGGCGGAGGCCCGCGCCCGTCGGCTGCTCGACCGGGTGGGCCTACGCGACAAAGAGCACGCCTGGCCGCGGCACCTCTCCGGCGGCCAGCAGCAGCGCATCGCCATCGCCAGGGCGCTGGCTCTCAGCCCGAAGGTGATGCTGTTTGATGAACCGACCTCGGCGCTCGATCCGGAGCTGGTGGGCGAGGTGCTGGACGTGATTAAAGATCTGGCGCGCTCGGGCACCACGCTGGTAGTGGTAACCCACGAAATCGGCTTTGCCCGCGAAGTGGCGGATCGGGTGGTGTTTATGGTGGACGGCAAAGTCGTCGAGCAGGGCAGCAGCGACGCGGTGCTTAACCACCCGCAGCATCCCCGCACCCGCCAGTTCCTGTCGAAGGTGCTGGCATGAAGCGGGGCCTGATTGCACTACTGCTGCTGGCGGCGGGCGGCGCCTTTGCCGGGGGGGCACTCGATCTGCGGGCCAACGAAACGCCGCTGCCGGTTACCGCCGATCCGCAGGCCATTGCCAAAATCCCGCCCGGCTTTCGCTTCGTTGCGCCGGGTACGCTCACCGTGGCCGTCTCGGCGCTCAACTCGCCGCCGCTGGCGCTGCTGGCCAGCGACAACCGCACCCGCATCGGCAGCGACGTGGACGTGGCCCGGCTGCTGGCGGGCAGCCTCGGCCTGAAACTGAAGCTGGTCCCCACCGCCTGGGAGGACTGGCCGCTGGGCATCGCCGCCGGGCGCTACGACGCGGCGCTGATCAATATCGCGGTGACCGAGCAGCGCAAGCAGAAGTTTGATTTTGCGACCTACCGGGTCGACTCGCTGGCCTTTAGCGTCAAGGCCGACAGCCCGATAGCGGCGATTCGCGGCCCGGCGGATCTTGCCGGCAAGCGGGTCATCGTCGGCGCGGGCACCAACCAGGAGCGGATCCTCCTCGGCTGGAATGAGATAAACGAGAAGGCGGGGAAAAAGCCGGCGCTGCCGATTTACGTGACCGACGACGCCTCTTCCAGCCTCTATATCCAGTCCGGGCGCGCCGACGTGCTGTTTGGTCCGCAGTCGGTGGCGGCTTACAAGGCGGCGCTGAACGGCGCCACGAAAGTGGTCGGGCTGGGGCCGAAAAAGGCGTTTGTCGCGGTGACGACGAAAAAGGGCAATGGGCTGGTTTATGCCGTGCAGGCGGCGATAAACGGCGCTATCGCCCGCGGTGAGCTGGCGACAATCCTCGCGCGCTGGGGCGAGGAGGGGGAGAGCGTCGGTCAGTCTGAGGTGAATCCACCGGGGATTACTTATCCGTGAGGGGACGGTGTATCCGGCGCCGTGCCGGTATGAGATTATCCCTTAAGGTCAGGGGATACTTTTACTGGGAAAAGTCCGCAGGTGATAAAATTGAGGGCAATGTCTCCCCGGGAATAAAATGCGGTGCATTGTTCCTGTAGCTTGAATAATTGCGGGATATGACGATGCTTTTGCGCCGGGCATCTCGATACTACCTTTTTTTAGTAAACATATTGTCTTCTGAAAGAATATAAGCATCATCTGTTAAAATGCTTACTTCTCCATTTTTATTTTTCTTGACTTCCATGAGCTTGTTTTTTTCAATGCATCGAGCTTCGGACTTTATCTGGTTGAAACACAGCAGATCTTCTTTTCCTTCAGGTTTGTAATTATTATCAAAAGCCCAAAAGCTGATGTGAAACACCCCATTCTTTGAAGGCGCTGGTACGTTGTAATGCTCTTTTAGCATGGAGTCGTTTTCTTGCCACCACTTTATTTTGGCGCGATCCGTTAGTGGGAAATTCTTAACGAGAACATCCGCGTAACTTCCATCAAGATAGACTGCGATTACTTTTACCGGTGTCAGGAGTTTGAAAACAATAAAGCAGATGAATAATGTAAAAAAAACAAGGGGAATCTTGATTCTGTTCTTGCACAAAATTATTTCCTCCCTTTTACCGTAACAGTAGCAGTAATATTGGTAAAAAAAGGTTTAAAGTTGAACTCATTCCAGCGTTGAAGTACAAACCAGATACGAAAAACTCTCAAATAATAAAATCTCTTATCCATAATATCATTCCGATCGAGTCCAAAATGATCTTGTCCACGGTATTTAATTGTTGCTATAAACTCATCTTCATAAATGTTAATATCAATAATTTGAATGTTCGTAGCATAAATGTCATGTACTGACATGCCAAGCCCATTAAAATAATCGCTCCAACGATTGAACTTAGGTAAGATGGTCGTTCTAATGTTCTTGTTAAAGTTGTTATCTGCTGACTCAGAGAATGTACGGTTATCCCAGTCAATACCATCACGTATAGTATTTTTAATTGCTAGTAGAGAGCTGTTTTTTTCAGATTTGTCGTTTAGAATTTGCTCACTGTAAGCTTTATCGAGAAAAGGGCTAGAAAAGGCATTTCCCCGACCATTATAAAAATGCTTAACCAAATCTGTGAACAGCTGACGCTGGCCAAGATAGTATGCTGGCATGGACAGGCGTAAAAACTCATCAAAGAGTAGCTTGGCTATTTCCATCCTTGATTTGGGACGTGACTTACTGAAAGCTCTAAAGAGCGAAAAATCTTCGCCTGTCCAAGGATTTACAACGTTAGAAACGTCCTCGAGTCCGAAATTTTGCCTGAGCTGCTTTTCTGTCAGATCTCCATAACGCATATCGTCTGAACTGTAATCGTTAAATCGGTGCTGCGTTTGATAAATTATGTAGGGTGGTTGTAATGCTGGCATAATCAATCCCTTGTCATGACCGTATTGCTGATGGTTTGGTTCAAAAACAGTCTAAACGACAGAGAGAAATAATAAAATACACGTGGGGAAAAATAAGAATGCGCGCTATATTCTGTATACAATTTTTCGAATGAAAATCGCATTCCCGACTGTTCGCGGGCACGTTCAATTGCAAATGCTCTACATCGACTCGCGGGATCGACACGACAAGGGGCTGAGGCTGGAAAGGCTCCTATCGCCGCCACCATTGAAAGAGGCATCAGCCCGATTTGTGCCCCACAGGCGTCCGCCGGTGGGAGGGATTACTTATACGTGACCGGCAGTTGGTATGCCAGTCGGTAGCCGCCATCGGCTTCGGCGACGCGGCAAAATCCCGCCGTACCGAGATGCATCCCCGCCACCAGCAGCCGATCGCGTACCGCGCGGGCCAGAATGGCCCGCCGGGTGTCCTGCGCCTGCGCCGGGTCGATATCAAAGGCGATGGTCACCGAAGGGCGGACGGTCTGTACGTGCGGGTAGTGGACGATATCGCCCCAGATAAGCAGCGGCTGGGCCGGGTCGTCAATCAGCAATCCGCTGTGTCCCGGGGTGTGGCCCGGCAGCCACAGCGGGCGAATACCCGGCAGCACGTCCTGCTGGCTAAAGTAGTGCAGCTTATCCTTATAGGCGGCAAGCGCGCGGCGGGCGAGGGCGAAGTTGCCCTTAGCCCGCTCGCTGGCCTGCGCCATTTTGGCGTCATCCTGCCAGTAAGCGGCCTCCAGCGGATGCAGCCAGAGGGTCGCGCGCGGGAACGCGGGCCCGCCGCCGTCGTTCAGCAGACCGCCAATATGATCGGGATGCGCGTGGGTCAGCAGCACGGCGTCAATATCGTCCGCCGCCACGCCGTACGCCGCAAGAGCTGCGCCAAGCTCGCCGATGGCCCCGCCTCTGCCGCTATCCACCAGAATGGTTTTACCCCGGCCCCGGATCAGGTAGACGTTGATATGAATATCGCCGGGCGCGTCGATGCCCGCCTGACGCTGTATTTCCGCCGCCGCCGCGGCGTCGATACCGGAAAGCAGATCCAGGCTGGCGTTCATGGTGCCGTCGCTGAGGGCGGCTATCTCGTAATCACCGAACCGACGAAAAGGGAAGCTGTTGCGCTGCATAATGGCCTCGTGAATCGGGGGGTGTGGTAATCATGAATGCTACGCTCAACCCCCGGCGTTATGAATGCGCGGGGGGATGCATTTTGTGCGGGGAACCATCCCCTCCGGGTGGTCATCCGGGGCCTTGACCTACACTCCCGGCGGAGTCTGAGTTATGCGTAGGCCCGTGCAAGCGAAGCGCCGGGCCTATGCACCGCCCTGTGTCGGATGGTGCTGCGCTTATCCAACACACAGTGTGAAATGGGGTGCCTTTGGAGAGCTAACCCGCATCGGGCTCTATTCCGGATGTCGTCGACACTATTGCGTTGTATTATGGATGCCCCATCTTTCTTTACATTTCAGCTTAAAATCTCAGCTTAAATCAATTAAAAATCAGATAGCTCTTAATAGTTTTTTTCCGCCCAAAAGTCCACAATGCCAAAATAAATGTTTCAAATTTTATCCTTGCGCTTATTGGTATTATAGTTTTCGTCCGCCGGATATTATGCTCAGCGCCCGCAGAGCGTTTACCTTTTTGATTACGGCTGTGCGTAAACTACGATTAATGGAATGAACGCTATGCTCAACCGCATCACCGTCACGCTCCCCGCCGGGGAACTGCTTTTCTGGAAACTGTCCGGCCGGGAGGCGATATCCGAATCGTTTGAACTCGAGCTGACCCTACTCGGGACCGACGCGCGCATTGACCGCAGCCAGCTGCTGGGCCAGCCGGTGACGGTGACGATACCGACGCAGAGCCTGCTCTCCTCGC
>OKGZ01000041.1_pt1 | contig 51416 bp, 52 predicted proteins | sample 1612441 | NCBI WGS metagenome assembly OKGZ01 (sample SAMN04436796, study PRJEB24849) | human gut metagenome | biome: human gut; feature: NICU; material: stool | host: Homo sapiens | place: USA: Saint Louis, MO | collected 2011-05-10
TGCTCTCTCATCACTATAATTATCATTAATAATTGAATATAGAATAACCCCCAAAAAAAGATTTTCAGGGGTGGGGTTTTATTTACTTACTAATTTTATCGATGTAAACTTTCCCAGTTTCATCAAGCAATGGTGTAATTCCTCCTTTAGGAGTTTCTAAATAATTCACACCAGTAACAGTATCAACTACAATTTTATAGCCTAATAGAGTTAAAGATTCACTTTCTTTTTCAACAAAACGTTTGTCTTTAAATACATGTTCCTTACATTTATGTCTGTCTAATGGTACGTTATCTGATTGTTCTATCAACTCACTATTTGAATTATCCCCGGCAACCATCATGCCTAAATTTTTATCATAATAAATATATTCTCCACCTAGTATTAAGGTTAATGGCATAAAAATCTTCCTTTCTTTAATTTTCTTACCGTCCTTTTTGTTCATTTTCTACGCACAATCAATCGATTAAACAGATTGCCTCTTATTCCAACAAGTAAATTTCAAGTGCAAATCATCCTATTTTTAAATAGGATCTGTTGTCAACTTTTTCTTAATTCTATCAAAAACCGGAAGATTTTGCTTGCAAACCAATTCCCTTTTACTAAATTAAAACAGGTTTTTATTTAGTATGAAACAGAAACCAACATTGAAGTAAATCTCATTTGTTTATTCTTTAATTATTGTAATTGCTACATATTCTCCTTGTTTCTGTTTGTATCGGCGATGGCATTTAGGACAGTAAAAGTAATTTTTTTGATAAACACTTTTTGCTAATTCCCCACAGTCACACTCCACGTGAAAAGCAATATTTCGATTAAAACTAGTTATTTCAATGCCCCAACGATCATAAGATTTTCGCTTCATAAAAATTTTCCTCCTTGTACATTTTACTAACGATTATAAATACCGTTGCCATTCTTTCAACTGTTGACTAATTAACGCATAAAATTCGACTTCTGATAAAATGGTAATCTCATGACCTAACGCAATCAAGTCCCGCGCGGTTTGTTCCTTTTTTCTATAGAGAGAATCATCAAACAACGACTTAGAATACTGACCACAAACCAGGAAATTTGTTTTTGAAGTAACACTTGATTGACAATGGCCGTTTAAAGAGTGAACCAAATCGATGGCTTGGGTTCGTGTCATTTGCTGCAGCGTTCCAGTAAAAACGACCCTTTGATTCGTTAAGTCCATTTTCAAACTCTCCCTTCCCGTCTAATAGCTGCTATATCTATCAAGAAAAGTGGTGCAAGGTATTTTCATATTCTTTCACCCGTCGATAAAAGGTATTTCGTTTCATGCCCAATTGATCCATAGCGTAGACTGCAGTTATTTTTCCTGCTTTCCAGTCAGAATAGATCGCAGGAAATTCAGGAGGTAAAGCAATTTTCTTTCTGCCGAATTTTACACCCTTTCGTTTCGCAGCTTCTACGCCTTCTCTTTGCCGGCTATTAATTCGTTTCCGTTCGTCTTCGGCCATATAGCTGAGTAATTGCAGAATTAAGTCAGAGATAAGCGTCTCTAACCCATCTAGTTGCTTGTAACTAGCAGTATCTAACAGAGGCATGTCTAACACAGAAATATCAATCTGCTTTTCCTTAGTTAATTCTCGCCATTCTTCTAAAATCATTTGTTTATTTCTGCCTAGTCGATCTAATGATTGTAGATAGAGTAAATCTCCTTTTCGAAACATCCGTTTCATTAATTGATATTCAGGGCGTTTAAAATCTTTGCCGCTGGCTTTTTCAATAAAAATATATTCTTCAGGGATTCCTAATTCCTTCGCGGCAATCAGTTGTCTTTCGATCGATTGATCGTAACTACTAACTCGGATATAAAAAAATTTTCTCATCATTATTATCTACCCTTTTTTCACTAAAATTGTTTCAAAAAACTTACATAAAATCAGAAACGTTTCAAATTGTATTATGTAATTATTATGCCATACATAAACAAGGTAAATCAAGGCATGTCAAAAAGTATACTTTTTGAAACTGATGAAAAAAATCAGAGGAACAAACAATTATTTTGCCTGTTCCTCTGATTTTTATTCATTTCACTTATAAATAAGATTAATTTTCGCTAAGCATTCTTCGATTACTTCTTCAGGGGCTTCCTCAACGAAATCAAAACCTCTTGAAACAATATCAATACTTCTATGATGTTCGAGCAATATTTCGCCTGTTATTTTCATATTTTTAGTAAGAGGTACATGCAGAGGAAACGATTTTCTTTTACTTGTGATAGGGGCAACAGATACCATATTTTTGAGATATGGGAGGCGCTTTCCTAGAATAATACATGGGCGCTTTCCCTGCTGTTCGTGTCCTTTAGTTGGATTTAAATTAATATACACAACATCGCCTTGCTTTAATTCATTTACACTTTTTTTCATAATAACTCTTCTCCTACAGGACTGCCCCAATCATACTCTGTTTCATTTAAATCTCCACCTTTATAATCTGAAAATAATTCTTCTAGCGTATTAGGAAATGTCGTTTTGGGTGTAAGGATAATTTGACCTTGTCTAATAACCATTTCAAATTTAGCTGTTTGGCCCTTGATACCTAGCTCTGCTAATTCTTCTTTAGATAATCGAATTCCCTTAGAATTACCCCACTTTTTTAGCTCAATTTCTTTAACTAGCATATGATCACCTCTTCTCGTCCATTATACTACAAAAGGATATACAAGTATATACATTTGTGGTGTTTTTTTAACATTCCCACAGTACTTTCATTATCCTATCATGAAAAGTTAGATTTGCATGTTTTTAACTTTCACGACATTATTATCGGAAAGAAGATTGTGAACTTTTTAAGCAGTTAAAATCTTTAAAAAAACAGACCTCAAGGTCTGCTTTTAAAGAAACTATTTATCCAATTTTTCTTTTACATCTTCAACAACATCTTCAACTTTGTCTTTCGCATCGGAAGCGGCTTCTTTTACTTTGCCAATGGCTTGATCTAAGAAACCTTCTGCTTTTTGTTGATCATCGCCAGTCACATTTCCTGCCACTTCTTTTGCTTTTCCTTTGATTTTATCTGTCGTTCCTTTATCTGTCATAATGAATTCCTCCTGATATTTTATTTTTGTTAGTTGTTTGTATCTGAAGACTCTAATTCTTTACTAGCGCCTTCAATGGCTTTACTAGCTTTTGTTTTTCCTGTTTCTACAGCATCACTGGCCTTATCTTTCGCTTCATCAAGCGCGCTGCTTCCTTTTTCCTTTGCCTCTTCTACTTTAGAAGAAGTAGCTGTAGAATTCTCTGTTTTCTTTTCTTTACTTCCGCCACACGCAGCTAATGAGAATAAAGCTACTCCGGCAGCAATTGCCAATACAATCTTTTTCAACTTTCTTCGACCTCCGTATATCAATTTTTTTATGGTACACATTAATTATAAAACAAATAAATCAAGAAATATAACAGTCTAAAGTCTTATTTTTTAACTGACGCATGTCAATGCCCAAAACCAACATTTGTATGTGATTCTTGTCCGTATAATTTATAACGTGAGTATACAAAGTCATTTATACATCTAAAAAAAGGTATTTAAATTCAAAATTACACACGATAAAGTTAATTCATGGTTCCCTCTTCTTCCAATAATTCTTGTTCGTTAGGTCTTGATGTTGCAGTTTCCCATAATTGCTTAGCTACAGGAATGTTCCCTAGTTCTGTCATATTTGAAGGCAAAATCACGGTATTGGTTTTACTGTTAACAATTTCTTTAAATGCTTCAATACCAAGATAAGATAATACTGTCTCATCTAGTTGGCTATTTTTGATTGCTTCGTTCAAGACAAGAATACGATTTCGTTCAGCATCAGTAATCTTATTAATACGATCTGCTTCAGCTTCTGCATCGATTCGAACACGTTTCGCTCTAGCTTCTGCGTCTATCTGTGTTTGTTTTGCGCGAGCTTCCGCATCGATTGTCATTTGAGAAGCTTTTGCTTCAGCTGTTAAAACCGCTGAAGATTTTTCCCCTTCAGCACGTGTAATCATTGATTCTTTATCCCTTGATGCAGTGATTAACTTATTCATCGATTCTACAATTTGATTAGATACTTGAATTTCTCCGATATTGATACGATCAATCGCCAAACCGTAACCCGCTGTGATATCTTTTATGGACGCAAATAAGGACGCGTTAATTTCCTCTGTCCCATTTAATACTTCATTTAGTTCCATTTTTCCTATAATCCCACGTAAATTAGATTGTGCATCTTGTATCATAGAAACGACCGAATTTTCATTATCATATACAAACGCACGGACATCCGTTACATGGTACTTAATTGCTTCATCAATTTCTACCATTACATTATCTTTGGTAATCGCTCGTTGTGGGTCAATTTCTAAAGGAATTTGTTTTAAAGAAATACTTTCTTTGACTGTATAGAGTATAGGTATTAAAAAGTGTAATCCTGGATCAATCGTTTTCACATATTTACCAAAACTTTCAATCACTTTTACTTCACCTTGCCGGACAATCACAACTGAGCTTACCAACAAGCCAATAAGAATGACACCGAGTACTAAAACAATAATGATTATAGCTAACATAACAAAAACCCTCTTCCATTTTCAAATAATATATTATTAACTCTCGTATGCAGTACTCCATGTTGAACATTTACGACTTCTAACATAACCCCTTCTTCAGGAATTCCCTCTATCACTCGATATTCTGTATATGTTCCAAAAATACGTATTACTCCGTAAAATTGATTTGTTGGTGCCCGAAAGTATGATCCAATTACTTTATTCTCTAAATATTCAGCCATAGTCCTCTCTTTCCGTCACTAGTGTACTTTTATTATAACAAACTCGAACTAACATTCCTTCTTCTAAGACCATATTCTGAAAATTATTTACACAATTTTTTGTAAGACAGACTAATCTGTTGCTTCTTTCAAACTTTCTATTTCTAATTCATTGCTAAATAACTCTTTTACTTTTGTTATTGCTGATTTAGCAAAGTGTCTTTGATTTGTTGCCAATAAGTTTTCTTCCCAATAATAAGGGATAACTCACCAGTAAGACCATAACGACTGGTAAAATTATTGGATGGATTTAGAATTCCTTTTATAGTATAAAATGTTCCTTGGTCAGTGGTTGTACTGTTTTCTGAAATTTCTTTTAGCGTACCATTGATTGTTTTAGTGGCAACACCTTTTTTATCTAGCTTAAAGTGAACGTCCATTCCTGGTTTAACTCTCATACTTTCACTAGTAGGTAGGAGAGCAGTAAATCTAAGTTCTGAGTTTTTATGTTCCGGATAAACTTCTGCAAGCGTCGTTCCTTTAGGAACTTCCAGCTGGTTTTCTACTTTTGCGTTTAAATGAATCGTTCCCGTAATAGGTGCTTTCAATGTACTTTGTGTGAGCTGCTCATTGATTGTTTTCAGTGCTATGTCATTTTTCTTTTGGGTCTCAGTTAGTTCTGCTACTTTCTCTTTAGCTGTCGCTAAAGCTAACTCTTTACTTTGTTTTCCTTTCTCTTTTTGGCTATTTATCTCATTTTCAGTCGTGCTAGGTACTACTAATTTTGCCTGTTCTACCTGCAATTGTTCGATTTCCTTTTTTTTCTGAGTGATCAAGTCGTCAATTGTGGCCAATATTGTTGCTTTTACCTGCTTCTTCTGTTCTTCTGGTGCGTCAGTTAACTGAACTTTCCACAACTGATATTTAGAAGTGATTTCAGGTGAGAATCCCTCTAGGGATTGTTCATCAATCCACGCCGTTCGTACTTGTTCTAATTCTCGTTGTTCTTTTTGACGCATAGTAAGTTGTTTCTCTAGTTGTTCTTTGGCTTTATCGTATATTTCTTGTTCCTTTTGTGTCGCTACTTCACTTTGTTTTAAAGCGTAGAGCGTCGCTTCTTTTTCGGCAAGAAAGCTCTTTACTTGATTACTGTAACCAAAGGCATCTTCTGTTTCAAACAAGTTCTGTTCACTCATCAAACTATCAATAAACATTTGTGCAGCACTCTTTTGTTGTTCAATAGTAGTATTTTCTTGTTCTATTTGTGTTTTTTCATTTTGTAAGGAGGTTGTATCAAAGGTTACTAATATTTCACCCTTTTTTACTGTTTGGTTTTCTTTTAGATTATTTGCTTTTATCTTTGCTTCTATTGGTACTTGTAGTTTTTCTACCTTTTGTGCTGTCAGTTGAGCAGGCGTTCGAATCACAATTTCTTTTTTGGCAAAAACTAAAAAGAAACCACCTAAACAAAGGAAAAGAATCACTGGATATAAAACCCAGCGATAAAAGGTATGGTGTTGTTGGCTATAAATGCTTGATTGATCCAACCAATCTTTTTGTTCCATAGATCCTCTAGTCCTTTCCTAAATATCCCATAACCGCTGGTATATCCCTTGGTTGTAGCGTAGTTCATCATGGGTCCCTTGTTCGACTAGTTTTCCTTCATGAAGAACTAAAATTTGCTCGCAAGCTTTAGCGATAGGTAAATGATGGGCAATTAAAAGCACAGTTTTATCTTCTAACGTTAGTAAATAGTCAAGAATGGCATGCTCTAATAATGTATCTAAACCACTTGTTGCTTCATCTAAAATTAAAATATCAGCATTCTTCAAAAGAGCCCGTGCAATCGCTAATCTTTGTCTTTGCCCTCCAGAAAGATTAGTGCCCCCTTCCTCTAAAATCGTATCATAACGTAAAGGCTGTTGCTCAATAAATGTGCTTAACTGAACCGCTTCACAAACTTCGATAATTCGCTCAAAACTAGGGATTTCTTGTAAGCCAAAAGTTAAATTTTCAACAATCGTTCCACTGAAGAAAAAGGATTCTTGAGGAACATAGGTAACATGCTTTCGCAATTGCTGAAACGGAATATCTAAATGATTCATCTTCCCATAACGAATAACTCCCTCTGAAGGAGCATAAAAATTGACCAGCAATTTGGCCAAAGTTGATTTCCCCGAACCACTGACTCCTACCAAAGCAATTTTGCTTTTAGGTGGTATCGTGCAGGAAATATTGTTTAACGTTGGTGCTTTCATGTTATAAGAAAAAGATACATTCTCTAAAGTAATTCCCTCTCGAAATATTTGATTGGAAATTTCACGGAATGAAGAATTATTTGTTTTCTCTGGCTCAATGGAAAATATTTCGTTTAAGCGCTTATTAGCTACTTGTGCTGTCTGCATTTTAACTTGTAAATTGATAATATTCTGTAAAGGATCCGTGAAGAAAACCAATAATGCATTGTAAGTAATAAGCTGACCAAGGCTAATTTTTCCTTCCATCACGTAAAAAGAACCTAACCACAGAATAAGTGCACTGCTAATTAATTGAATAGTATGTTTAATTCCTTGTTGTACGTTGTCTAATGTAACCGTCCGAAAAGATTTTTTCATTAATTTGATAAATTCTCTATCTACTCGATCATATACTTTTTCTTCCCCACTATAGGCTTTAATAGTTTCAATACCCTTTAAGCTTTCAATAATACTCGAATTTAGGGTAGCACCGGCAGCCATTTCTTCTTGATTGGCTTTCTCATAGCTCTTGACGAAAGCCAGAATAGCAACTACATAAAAGGGTAATGAAGCCAAAGTGAGTAAGAATAACGTTCCATTTTGAATCGCCAAGGTAATTCCTACCAATAGCACCATACCTATATCTAAAAAAACAGATAAAGTAGCACTGGCAAGTGCATCGATAATTTTATTTGCATCTAAAAAGCGAGAGATAATTTCTCCTGATTTCCGGGTTGCGAAAAAGTTCATTGGTAACGTGAGTACATGTTTGAAGTATTGAAGCATCACAGCCATACTCATACGCTGACCCAATACAACTAAGAGATAACTCCGACTATATTCGAATACTACACGAAACAAATAGACTACAATAAGTCCAATTGAAACAATGTTTAACGTGGACTTTGCTTGATTAGGAATAAAGTAATCTAACAGTCCTTGAAAATAATAAGAACTACCAATACCAAAAAGAGTAATAAAGAGAGAAGCTAAAACGATATGGAACACCAATCCTTTTTGACGCCAAATAATGGGCAAAAAAGAACTTAATCCCGCCACTTTTTCTCGAGTAGGCGAATACGATTCTTTTGGTGTTGGTAAAAGTAATATACCTGTCCACTCTTTAGAAAAATCTTTAATTGTTTGTTTGATTTTTCCTTTCGTTGGATCAGGATCGGCAATCAACAATCTTTCCCCTTTTACACCATATACAACAACATAATGCATGTATTTATTATCGATTAGCATGTGGGCAATTAAAGGTAATGGTAAATCTTTTTCTTTCCATACATTTTTATTTGTCTGAACTACAGATATTCCAAACCCAATTTTTTCAAATGTTTTTTTTAAACCAAGAGCAGAAGTCCCAACTAAGTCAGTCCCTGATAATTCACGTAATTTATGAATTGGAATTTCTGATTTATAGTGTTTTAAAATCATGGCGACACAGGCAACACCACAATCTCTTTCGTCTTGTTGTGCTATATATTTAAAATTCATGCTAATACTCTCCAAATGTCCTATTAAATATAGTTTAACAAAAATATTATATATAAATCCAAAATTAATAAAATTTATTTAAAATAAAGTAAAATTATTAATTTTTTGAATTAAAATCTTTGATTCTAAAATTTATTAGTTTAAGCAGTTCATTATCTAGTAAAATTGAATATCAAAATCCATAGTTATAAAATAAAAAAATATCATTGAAAAGACTGATTACAAACTTATAAATAGAAATACGTTCTAATCCCAGTTATTTACTAACGTGACAGTTTGGCGCTATTATAGCCATCTACTATTGATTTAATGGAAAACTTGTCAGCTAAAAAGTCAAAATATTTATACGATAAATCATACTTTCCGTTTTCAAAAAGTAATATACCTATCAAAAAGTCTATATGATAACCTTTTGAATGAATCTGGCTAGGACACTCTTCACTATGTGTTTTTCTATAATGAACAACTTCTCTGAGCATCTGTTCATACTGACTTTTTATTTTTAAAATTTCATATACATATCTAAAGTATATCCCTTCATTACTATTTGGTTTTAAATCATCAAGCATGTCTACTAACTTAGGTATCTTTGAATTATCAAACCTCATATAAATTTCACATAATATGACTATTAGTTCGAAACTTGCATAGCTATAGCTTAAATTATCAATAGCAAGATCTCCTTTCGAATCATTAAGTATATATTTCTTTATTATTTCTATTAGTTCTAAATCTGGTAATGTTCCTTGACCATCTCTAGCTAGATAAAAGATCCATTTTGGATCGTTATCTATTTTCATCATTTCTTTTATCAGTTTAGTATTTCTAATAGCTTTGTTCTTATTTATCCATATTTCTTTTTCGTACCCAATGTGATTAAGTTCAATATTTGTACTTGACACCGAGAATAAAGATGTTTGATTATTCCTATATGGTTCTTCATGTATATAACCATAGTATCTAATTTCATCTGTAACCTTAATAATTCTCCGTATATTAAAATATGAGGAATCATCAGAATTAGTAATTTTTGGACATAGAACAACATATTTTTCTAAAGATAAATTTTCTATTACACTTATCGTATTTTTTAAATTTTCTAACCGTAGAATAGTCTCATCTGCATCAATAAACATTATCCAATTTGACTTTGCAACACTAATTGCGTAGTTTCTAGCCTCGGAAAAATTATTTTCCCAAGAAATTTCATGAACAGAAATTCTGCTGTCCATTAACGCAAAATTTTCCATTATCTGAACTGTTCCATCAGTTGATCCTGTATCAATTAAAATTATTTCATTAAAAACGTCTTGATTTATCATACTATTTATCGCTTTTTCTATGTTAACTAATTCATTTTTAGCAATAATTGCTCCTGATACTGATAAATCTTTTGGGCTAGTTATTTTTCGGATAAAACTTTTTGCTTCAGCTTCATCTTTAAAATCTTGTATTTCAAAATCTTTTCTGTTAATTGATCCATCCAAGTAAGGAATGTGATCAACAATTTTGTAAATACTTGTAAAATCAAAAATATAATTAAATTTTTGATTTAGATAATTTTGCTCTCTGCTTAAAAAATCCTTATCAAGCCACTTTATATTTGATAACAAATTAAACACCTCCTAAAAAATAAAGAGTCTCTTATAGTTAAGAGACTCTAATATATTGTAATAAATTATTTATGGGCGTGTACATGTACCATGTAGTGGTCCCTTAGGATTATTCTGACCAGCAAATGCATCTCCCCATGAGCATCCACCTGTGACAGCATCCATAATAGCTCCCCACACCTGTGAAGGTCCTGGATTCCAACCACCAATAATGCTTCTTAGCTCTACGTCTGTTTCAATTTCATTTAATAATTCTTTCGATTTTTCCATAACTAATACCTCCACAAAAAATTTATTTCTTAATAAAAATATATAGTAAAACAATAAATTAGTCAATCATTTATACGCTTTCATTTGTTGAATTACTCTATCTGTATCGTTTGAATGAAACTCTAAACTATTTAGAAATAACATTTTTTCTATATCCTGTGTTTCATAAAGTAATCTTTTTTGAGAGCCAGGTAAACAAATGAGTAATTCATAGTCCTGTGAAATCAATTGTGAAACGTCACCTACGGTGTCATCTAATCGAACTTCCCAGTTTAAACCATTTTTATCTATTTCCTCTTTTATCGTTTTCAAATACTTATTTACATTACCATCCATACGTATTAAAGATGGTATAAAATTCCCTAAAATTGGTTCACTATTGTATACAATTACTGCCTTTTTCATATATGCATCCCCTTTTAAGCTTGTCTCAAAAATCATTACTGCCTTTGATCAAAAATAAGTATTTACCATATCCAATTATATATTGGATAGCATTAAAAGTACAGGCTAAATAGAAATAATTATGAGTTAAATATAAGAAGAGTTTGCGCATATTGTCAACAAATGTCCTTAGTTTTCAATTTTCGTTATTTGTGTACTTAATCCAGCCCAGAAACACAAGTTTCTAGCGGTTGGAAATTGACTCATATCAGAACCAATTTCTGAAAGAATTCTAATTACCTTCAATTGTTTTGCACAACCATGAATTGTTTGGATAAGTTCTTGTTGCTTTTTGAGCGGTTCGGCAATTTCAACGAGTGCTTTTTCAAAATCAGATTTACAAAGAGTTAATACAACGTAATGAGATTTAATAATCCGAATTTTGATGGCTTGTGTTTCTGTAATTTTACCATCTTGTAATTTATTTGATATGTTTTATAGCCTCTATAAGTTGTTCATTAGCAATATCTAAATAAGCAGACCTAACTTCTACATCGGGAGATATTTTTGTATTATTAAATACTTCATGATTCCTTATAGTTTCAAAATAACCAGCTGTATATATCAAATACCAAAAGTTTGAAGGATTATCTTTATTTGGTAAAACAGCGGTTTCGTTCCAACTAGTATAACCTGCAGAAGGTGTTCCTAATACTGTAACATTAGGATTGTTTTTTAAAACTAATGTTAATACTTCTGCCGCACTTGCTGTTCTGTCACTGATAATAACAGAAACTTTTTTATTTTTTTTGAAGGGATACTTTTGAGTTCTCAATTGTTTAGAACTATCTTCTAAATAATTTGTTATACCACCAAATAATTTATTTGACTCTAAATAAATGGGAAACTTATTTCCATTTTTATCTATTGAATTTAAAATTTTTCCAGGAGGTATTAAAGAGCTAGCCCCTATAATCATGGGAACAACGTCCCCTCCAGAATTGTTAGCTAAATCCAATACTATATCCCCTTTAGCAGAATCTATTAACTTAGCTAGTGTATTAATGTAATTATTTCGAAATTCACTATTGGTAGTATATAAACCTGGTACACTAATAATTGAAAGACCCTCTATTTCCATACTTAACGGCAGATTTTCCTTAGTATTTAAATCCGATTCCATGCTTTCGGCAGAAACATTTAATATTGAGCTATGTTTATTCCCCCTAATCAATAAATTATTTAGTTCCGATATATTTTTTACTGACTTGCCATAATTATAATTAGATAAGGTCGAGGCCCATTTTTTTTGACTTTCAATAATTCCAAATTGACTCATAATTTGTATAGCATCTACACTCCTAGTGTCTATTGATAAATATTGGTTTGATTGGTGTAGAATATATATACCTAAAAAAAATAAGCAACCTAAAGTAAATAAGTACTTAAATATTTTCATAACAAACCTCCCCATAATTACAATGGGAACAGAGGTAGAATAATCTATCTCTGTTCCCATTGTAATTACTATTTATAATAATAGTTTTGAAAATCAATTATGGTCTCCGACAAAGATTTTGTCCACCGCCAATATAACCTGCAGTAACAGACCCTACAGGACAAGCTCCTTGCCATGGAAAAGTCGTTCCTGATGGAACGTTCCAAGGTTTAAAATCTCCATTTGGAAAAGCTCCTTTAGGAGGGGTTACTGCTACTCCTCCACTAATTGCTTGAATTTCTACTTCTTTTAATTCTTTGTACTTTTTCATTCTACATTCCTCCTATTTATTTTTACAGCAAAGTGAAAGCGGATTCATTAAACTGGTTTAATTTCATTAAATCAAACCTATGTGTATCTGTCAATAAGAATTAAGGGGGATTTTTAATAAAATAGAATATGAGGTGACTCGGCTTCTATCATACAACCAATCCAATAAGAACACCACATTATCGGAAAAACCTTCTACAGTCACTAATAGGCTGGTTAACTCCATTCAAGTTTCGCTCCTTGAATTGACACAAAACGGACTATTTTGATTTCCAAACAGCTTCTAATGTCTTCCCAATTTATTCTGACTGTGTTCGCTTAATTCTGGGTAGTGTTGCACGTTTCGTTCTTCTGAAAAAGCTTCTTGGTGTTCAGATTAAAAAAGCCCTGCCACATCAACATTTTTCTATCAGGATATAACATTTCCATGCTTTACCGTCTCCTAAAGGATCATATGTTCGATATTAAAATAGCATAAATAGCAAGAAAAAACAATGTCTACTAGAAAAGAAAAGAGCAACAACCAAAAGGGTCTTTGCTCTTTTTATGCTTAATCAAATTGTCCTTTTATCGCTTTTACTTTGTAATATCTCGCCATCCAAGAATTGAACCAATGATTAGGATCCTCTTGTAAATTTGCAGTTTGAAAGTGTGCATTGTAGTTATAATCTGATCGAGGTACTTTTAAAATGATTAAGGGGTTGGATCGTTCCTTCTCTATTTTTTTAAGATTATTTGTTATTTGAGCAAAAGTAATCGAATTATCCCGATATGCTGTTCTATATGAATTTAGAAAAGTGACTGAGACAACAAGATAAATGATGCCGAGCACACAAAATTTGGTTAGTTTAAGTTTTACAAAGCTATTAATGAATATTGTAACAAGATAAACAAAAGGAATAATTAAAAATATTACTGAACCAAAAAAGGCCCGAAGAGGTGTTTCTGGCGCAAGAGCAAGACTGTAGGCTGCTGCAATACTACCAATAAAAAATGAACTTACAAAGACGAAGTCTTTCATTGTAAGAATTTTTAAAATTAATAAGAGAATTAGTAAAGATAAGATACCTATTAATAATTCATTATAATTATTGAAGTAAATGCTTGTAACTTGTCTTAAATTGGCGATAAATTTTGGTAACGTAATAATCACATTAGATCTTATCTTTGTACCAGGCGCTTCCAGTACAGATAAACTCCCGATAAATCCAGCTATTAAAGCTACCAGCTGCCATAGACGAACTTTTCTACTACGGAAACTGAAGTAACAAAAAAAGAGGAACCAAATAATCAATGCCGCAGGGCCCGAATTTTCATTAGTAGCTCCTGCCACGAAACTTATAAAACTAGCCATTAAAATAAGAGACGGCTTGCTTTTCTTTTCATTGTTAGTGAAAAAGAACAGTATTAGAGAGCAGTATATTATACTCATCCATAAGTAATTACACGATCCAGAAAGCCATAAAACGGTTTGACCAAAATCTGGAATAAAAAACCACAAAAGAAAAAACGTCAATATATGTGAAAAGTAGTTGAATTGGTAGCCATAATATTTTGCTCCAATTTTATTGATTATAAAAAGTAATGCTACAAAAGCAAGGCTATTTAGAATGTTAAATAGAAGCTTATCGTACTGCATAAAAAACTGAACGATAGTGTGCGCAACATATCGACCATTCCATGAATGATAATGATTGTATTGAGAGTGGATAATATCCCAAAAATTATTAATTTCTTTGGGATATTTACTTGGTAAATAGCTTTCGTAAAAAAAATGATAGGAATAGTCATCGGACGTGTAGCCTGTTTTTTGGTTAAGTAAAAAAATCGGAACGAAAAGAACAAGACCTAAGAACACCTTGCCAAAAAGTGGGACAAGTAAAAAACTTCTAATACGACTTAAATCTATTCCAACCTTATTTATTCTAGCGCGTAGATTTTCCATAATAGTTTAGCTTTCCTCTTTTTCTAAAACATGTGCAGCGTACAAATTGTTGATGCTATCAGACGGTAAGTTTTCCAATTCTTCATAGGTAAAATCGCTGTTGCGCACTATTAATAGTATTTTATCTTCTTTGGTCATAATTTTCATCTCACTTTCATTGATCGATTGATTTGACTTGTCCCATCTTCATAATTAAAAACGACGTTTGGCTGCACGTTGTACTCGTATACGTTGAAATTAAGTGTACCTGAACTATCAACCGCTTGTAACCAATAACCTCGAGGCATTAATTCCTTTCCACGAAAAACCGTCACAATCTGATAAAGAACTTTATTTCCTTTAATTTTTTGTGCATCTCTGACCAGTTTCTCATAGGTCGTCTGCACTTTTTGATTGGAAAAAGCTGTTTGTGCCGCCAAGTTTTTGGGATTGTCTTGACTTCCATTTTCACCTATCTGAAAGTTTCCGTCAATATCAAAGTTAAAGCTGGACGTATAGGCAAGCAAATGGCCGCGATTAATAATCGGTTCCCCATCGACCTTTTTTTGGTGCCAGCCTGTCGGCTTCCATACTTGACGTTCTCGCCCTTCAGAACGTCCTAAATTCTTCTTATCAAGATAGGCAGTCACAAACGTTGTTCGATTCAAGGGATCTAACTCCCCATAAATTACTTTATTCTCTTTCCAATTGTCTATATTTAGCGTTGATTGGCCATTATTAACGCCTAAAATGACGTTTCCACCACTTTGGAAGTCTAGGTTAGCTAATTGGTCATATTGGTCTTGGCTATACGGGACGGTACTTGAATTGTTTGTTTCCGATACCTCTTTATGGTCTTGTTTGCCAGTAATTGCTTGATCCGTTTTGTGTGATTGAACTTGGTTAATCCAAGAAGTGACTTCCGTTTTACTTACTACTCCAAAGCTAGCAAACAAAACAGCTAACAAGCAACTAACTAAATATTTCTGTTTTTTCGTCATCTTCATTTTCTCCTTCTCATCAAAAAGTGCAGGCACTTATAAAATTAGTGCGGGCACTTTTCCAAACCAGTTTTAAAATGGGCGTTCTCTTGCATAATTAACAAATCCAAGCCGTGTGCCAAGACTTTACTCTCTGAAACAGCATATTTTTTTGCTAATTTCGTTAATTCGGCTTGTTGTAAAGGATTTAGAGTAACTGTTGCCCGCTTATTTTCACTTTTTACTGCCATCTTAAAAAGCCCCTTCTGAATTTTTTTGATTGAAACCGTTTTTTCTTGCTTTTTATTTCGCACTATTGTATTCTGAAACTACCTTAATTAATTAGTTGACATTCACTAATTTCATTTCTATATGATCTCTTTAGAAGCCCTGATTTCAGGGCTTCTCTCTTTTTTTTATTGATTAAATCCGTGTTCAGAAATCCCGTTCAACGGGGGTTGCTGGTACGTTTGCTCTTGGCTCGCCTCGGGCTCTTCTATAGGTGGTTCGTAAGTTGTTGGTTCTGGCCCGTGTTGTTTTTGTTCCCGCTGTTGCACCGCTGCTTTTGATTCCAAAAATTCAAACTCTTCTACCACTAACTCGGTGACATAATGTGTAATTCCTTGTTGGTCATCATAAGAGCGGGTTTGTAGTTCACCACTTGCTCCAACCAATGCGCCTTTTTGAGTAAATTTCGCAAAAGCTTGTGCGGGTTTTCCCCATAAAACACATTGAACGAAGCTCGTTGGCACTTTTCCATCTTTGTCTGGCCGTTTGCGTTTGCAGGCAAGTGTAAAGTTTGCGACACTCTTTCCTGTGCTTGTGGTACGTAAATCTGCGCCTTTCGTTAAGCGTCCTACTGCGTGTACATTAATCATTGTTTTTCCTTCTTTCTTGTTTTTTTATATTAGTCCAAGGGCAGTTACCCACTCTTGGAGATTAATATCAATAGTTTCCTGTGTTACGTCTGAAATAATTTACAAGTTCGTTCCTTTGTATATCCCCGCAAGCTTTTAGCTTGCGGGGATATAGCTATTGTCAAATGTTTATAGGTACGTTATACTTAATTTACAAACTTATTCAATTCATAATGTAGTGCCTTGAGAAATCTTTTGTCCCCAAACAAAAGATTTCTTTTTTATCATCTATTAAGAAAAATTTTCCAGTTCTCCGTTAACAATGTCCCATTCAAACCATTCAGCAAAATCTTGTGGAAAGCCATTTACAGCATACTTTGCTTGTTCTTGGGCTTCTTTTTCGTTCATCGGGTCTAAAGCAGTCGGTTTATCTAGTGGTCTAGCATAGCAACCGATGTACGTTTCAAAATCACCTTCAAAAATTCCCTCGACAACCAAACCTCGTTGGTGTAAATCGTTTCTTGCTTGCTCTTTTAGTTGTTCTACGCTTCTTGTTTCCACTGTTGTGTTTGTCATGATTTTTCATCCTTCCGGTTTTGATTTTGGTTTTTGAACAACCATTTTTGTTAGGCGTTTGAGGAAGTGAAGCTGGACGGTCAAAAATTTCTTTTCGTCAAACGGTGTAGTCTCCCCCCCTTTTTCGTTTTCGATTAGGTTGTTCATTTTCGCCAGTGTGTTCGTGTCGTTCGCTGTGCCGAGAAAGGACCGTAGACATAAAGAAAAAACAAGGGCGAGCTTGCTCGTTTATATACCCTTGTTTTTTCGACTGGCTATGGTACTGTAGCAATCAGTGAATGACACGTTACACACGGCAAAATGAATGATCTGAACAAGCAAAGGGCTGCGTGATACCGTCTTGAATCAGAAAAGGATCCTTTGACCGGAACGCCCTTGACCTTCACCAATTCATTGGTGTTCTTCTGAAAGAAGAAAAGCTTTTACCCTTCACTAGTTAGAAGTGTTTTTTCTTTGAAGGACGGATCTAAATTTTTCTAATCACTTTTTCTTTTCATTTTTTGACACTTGCTTCCTGGCTTGTTCCTAATCGAATCGATCGGATAAATGGATCAACATCAGTAAAAATAGAACACACGCAGCGAATAAAAAAAGCGCGAGTCCTATGTCTGCTGGTTGATCAAGAATAAGAATAGGCTCTTTGTATCTTTCCTGAATTTCTTGAAAAAAGTTTATATTTTTGGTGTTGTTGCCACCCATAAATAGCCATCACTATCATAAAAATACTCATGCATCCATCAAACCAAAATGGTCGTTTCATTCTGCCTCACTCCAATTAATAAATTTGTCTTCTTTCAGTAGTTTTTTTATTTGTTCTTCGAATTCATCGGCAGTAAAAATGTGCAGCCGGTCGAATAATTCTTGATGCTCTTTCCCTTCTTTTTTTATAAAAAAATATTTAAAGCGATCAAGTTCCTCTTTAATTAAAGGACTAGGCGTAACATAGATAAGTCGCGCATATTTATATTTTTTAAGTTCAGCAACGTATTTCGGAAAAATCCCTTCTCGGTAACGTCGTCTCGTTTTCATTGTCAATTCAATTTCAAAAGACCAGTTCACCTCTGCTTTCTCTTTATTGCGGAAACGAAAAATAAAATCAGCGACAAAATATTTTTTTCGGTTCCGATTGTTGGCCAAGTCTTTTGTTTCAAAAACTTGTCTGCGTTCAGTCAGCACCCATTTTAAATTGGGGTGGCCTCCTGCAAGTTTGAGCATTTTAATTAAGTAGTCATTAATTTGTAAATGGTGCTGCAGATTGTACTCGGGAACTTTTGGTAACGTATAGTACCCACCAATGCTGCTGTGACCTGCTTGCGTTAAAAAGTAGTAAGCGTTATTTCCTTTTTTTAAACATGTTATTAATTCTTTATCCTTTAATAATTTTAAGTTATCTTCTATGGTACGCTCGGCTGCAGTGTTATCTATAGCAAACATTGAGACTAGTTGTTTACGTTGTATTATTCGTAATTCATGGAGTAAACACAAAATTTTTAAGGCTGTACTATTTGAAGAAGAGTTATCGATAAAATAATTATATAAAAGTGGATCCATAGTATCACCGCATTTCTAAAAATGTACAAATAGGCAAAGCCTATTTGTTTCATTGGCTTGCTTTCTTTTTTAACTTAGCAAGTTCCGACTCTTTCTTTTTGATATCTGCTGAAATTTGAGCCGCTTGTTCCCAACTATCCGCATAATGATGGTCGAGTATTCGTGATTGGATTTCTTCTTCGAGTGTTTCAATTTCTTTTAGTTTATTCATGGAAACCTCCTGTTTTAGTCAGTATTTGTTTGCTGTTCTTTTTAATATTTACGGGTGCGCTTTTTAAAGGGCACGGTTTTGTTTTTCCCTTTCGATTAAGGACCAATCGAAAGGGAGAAGGAACAAATAGGCAACTCCTATTTGTGTCGATAAAAAAGAAGTTCGCAACGTCGTGGAGAAGTTCTTTTTTGGGTCTTAAGTCCCCCAAGTTTTGTTGGGGGATTTAGGGGGTTGTTGCTTTGAACCAATCATCAATATTCCGCTAGTTATCAAACAGAACCACTCGCTTGGGTTTCCGGTCTTAGCGACAGTCCCCTCAAGAATTGGTGAGGGGGCGCAGGCGCAAGGGGGAGTTGTAAGTTTTCTCTTTCAAAAGAGGTTGAAAGAGAACGGAAAGAGATAGTTTTGAGACCCCAAGATTGGGGTAGGGGTTGATCTTTTGAACTTCCTCTCCTCTCTCTGTTTTTCTCCTACTTTTTGTTTCCAATGTATCATCTATATTAGTTGTCCTCGGCGCTTGGTATTTTTTTCGAAGTTGCAAAATTCCTGACCATTTTCTCTCATAAGTGGGTTTTTACCCCACGTTGCGAGAAAATGGTCAGGAATTTTGCAGGCGGAGAAAGCCTTTAATACCAAGCGCCGAGGACGCCTCACAAAAACATACAATCCACGTATCTTTCCCCGTGGGTTTCCACGTGACTTTCCGCAGGGCTTTCCACATACCTTTCCACGGATTTTGCTGTCTTATGTTTAACTACTTTACGTGCTGTTTAGCATTACTAACCTACGCTTTTCATTCATTTTCGTGTGCAATCCCCACACAAAATTGTCATCAAATGAGTATGAATGACTAACAATCTATCGGTCAATTATACGCAAACGTGACAGAACTTTACCTGGTAATCGTCTCATTTAGACTTGTTCTCTTGTAACCATTTGAGGGCATTTCGTACATAAACTTTTTGTGGAGGAATGTCCACATCCATTGCCGTTCGATACACAATAAACTCCCCAGTACGCAATGCTTTGAGCGCATTTGGGTTTACTTTAAAGCGATCCACGTTCCGTTTTGTTCCTCTCTCGCCCGTCCAATCGGCTTTGCCAACGTCGGAATACCCGTCTTCTTGTTCAATCATACTTGTTACTTCGATGTCTTCATACGTTCCTATTGAGTTGCTCCAGTATTCGGGCTCTGTCGTTCCGTTGACCTTTCCAATGATTAATGTGTTGACATTTCCCACCAACTGTTCGTCTAATTTATCACCAAGCTTGGCAATGTCAGCCATCGTTTGCGGAGAAAAGATCGCATGAACACCCGCGCCTCGACCCTTGTTTACCATGTTAATAAATGCTTCATTTAGATAAGAAGCGGGCTCATCAAAGATGACTAATATGCCTTGTTTTTGATTTTTTCGGTACATTTCTGACGCAAAAAAGTTAATGTCTTCTACCAACATTTGGGCCAAGGTGCGAATAAACTCTTTATAGATTAATCCGTTCAGCGACACATAAACAATCTCTTTTCGACGAGCGATTCGTTGCACGTCGAGCTTATTTTTTGCACCTTTTGTGTCAAACAGTCGCCCCAACTCGCTATCAAGTAACATATTTAAATTCATCTGTAAGGCTTCTGATGTCGCATACAAATAGAACACACTGGATTTATGTTCGTACCGCATAAATAAACGCTCGAACATCGTTTGCTCTGCTTCAGACAAGTAAAAGAGGTTACGTTTGAGTAAAAAATAGAAGCTATCCAGGTCTAATGTCTCTGGATGCACAACGACAATTTCGGTTTCAACTTGTGGTTCATCACTGTCTGTTAGTTCCTCTAAAAGGACATCATCGTCAGTTTCTTTAGGGGCAGTTTCTGATTCACTTCCCCCCATTTCATTCTCAATGGTTGATTTATTTGCTTCTTTTTTCTGTTTCTTTTTCGGTTTTTTCTCAATCTTTTTTTCTACTTCTATCTCATAAAGTGTTGGATTTTTAATGAGTATCTGCTCCCCAAAAAGTGTTAAAACGTTTCGAGGAAGTAAATATTTTTGAACATCGTGAAGCGTTCGCTCGATGTCCTCTCGGTAGCTAAACAAGTCTAGTAGCTGAATCGTTACTTGTAAAAGTGCCTTAGCGGCATTAGAGTAATGGACACTTTCGGTCTCTGCAAGGCTTGCTAATTTGTCTCGTACGGAAATATCATTGCCATGCTCTACCGGATTGTAACGCATGTCCCCATCCGCTTGGTTGTCTGTAAAGGCATGGACTTTTTTGTCATAGTAACGAGCAATAGCCTGCATAGAGTCATACGTATCTCGAGATCCTTTGCCATCAAGAAGAATTAATGGCAGATTAAACTTGGCCGCATGTTGAATGAATTGTTGCAACAAAGTCGTCTTCCCTGCCCCAGTGGTTGCGGGAATGAGGGCATGCTGATTCAGCTCTTCAATCGACAACTTATAAGGCAACCCAAACTCACTAGTCCCTAATAACAAGGTGTTTTGCAATTGTTCATATAAGAAAAAATCCGAGGTGTCTAAAGCTTTTTGGTACTGTGCTTCGTCTTCATCGGCGTAGCGTTGGGACTCCTTGAACTTATTTTTTTTACGGTTTTTGTATGCTTTTGAATTGGTTATTTTCTTACGTTCGTCTTCTTTTGAGATCACTTTCCGTTTGGCCACAAACGACGCAAACGAGACAAAAATGCTTCCCATCCCACAGCCTCCTAACGCTAAAGCAACGACCGTTTGCCAGTTAAAGACTAACGTGGTGTGCAATAAATTTAGCGGAAAGAATAAATACGTGGAGAAATATCCTCGTGGAATCCATAAAGTGAAACTTAGAAGATTAAGGACACAAAAGACAAAGGAACAGGCCATAAAAAAAGAGCTTCCTCGTTTCAGGAAGCTCTCATGGTCCATATCATACACATAGGCTGCTTGTTCTTTTTTATCGAGGAATAACACGACCACTAGGGGAATGATTCCTGCAAAAGAAAACGGGTAGAGGACCACACCAACCAGGCAAAAAGCCAGGAGGAGTTGTTGGTATTTGGTGCGTTGTGGGGGCTGATTGCCCCCTTTTAGACTGTTTCTTGGTTGAAACAAGCCATTAAAAAAGTTATTTTCGAACACGGGGTTGTTTCATTCCTTTCATCGTTTTTTCCGTTCCTGGAGAAGCGGGTTGTTTCATTTTTGAGCGACGAATAGGCACGGTTTTGGCTCTTTTTTTTGGTTTTTGTGGCCGCGCTGGTGGGGCATTTCGTTTAGCCATTCGTGTCACCGGAGAAGCGACAACTGGTTGAACAGCAGGAGTTGTTTGCGCCTTTGTTGGTGTGGCTTGTTGATCGATGACTTGTTGCACTGCCTGCATCTTTTGTCGTACAGGTGCTTGCCGATGCGTTGGACCACCCAGATTTCCAGCACTTATACGGGCGCTTGTTTGTTTATTTGTTTTAGGAGTCATTGGTTGCTGTGCAGGTTTTTGACCATTGACCTTGTGTTGACTACGTGCACCAGAGCGTTGCGCCATATTCGCCCGTGGTTTTGTTTCTGTTTTTGTTGGTTCTGCCGTAGGCGGTGTCTGTTTTTGCCCTTGGCGTCGCACAACAGAACGTTGCCCTTCTGTTCTAGCTTTACTTGATTGACCCGTTCTACGGATATTTTGGCGTAACTGGGTCCCTGATTGGTTGTCTCTAGGATCTGCTTTATCGGATGTTGCTTTTGGCGCTCCTGCTTTTAATGCTTGGTTTGCTGCCACAAGTGCCGCTGCAGTTTTTAAGTTAGCCTTATCATAAGCCTTCCGTTGGCGCTGACGGGCCAATTGTTGTTGCTCTTTGGCTTCTTGTTCTTTGCTGTTCTCATGCGACTTCTGTAACGATTGAGCCGCTCTTTCCACAGAAGTTGGGGCTTTGTGTTGCGCTTTTGGTTTCAATTCTCGACGCAGCGCACTTCGCTTGGCTTCTCGTTCTTTTGCCGGTTGCCGTTTTAAGCCAATGTCTGCGCCTTGTTTTTCCGCTTCCGCTTGTCGCTTCTTCAGCGCTTCTTGTCGTTGTTTTTTTCGTTCTTCACGGGCGGCTTTATTGGCCACTTTCCGCTCTTTGGCGTCTTCTCTCATTCTTCGGTTCGTTCCTATTGGATTGGTTGCAAAGCGCGCGGCATCAGCTAAAGAAACCCGCCCCATGAATAGATTGCCTAAGAAATGGCGGAAAAAATATAACCCTAAGGGCGTTAATAAATAAATCAGAATGGTTAAGATTTTCTGCCAGGGATTATCGACGGCATTACTTAATTGAAACCCTAAAGACAGAAACGTCGCAAAGAAGATACAGGCAAAGCCCGTCATGGCTTTCATGAAAATAGTAAAGCCAAAACCTTTAAAATAATTGGCAAAGACATTGATCCCTTGCATGAATAGCCCCGTCAACAAGATAATTGGTAATAGGGGCAATAGAAAGACTTGTAGGACAGCAATCACTAAGCGTACAAAACACAAGATAAAATACACCAGGGTCTGAATAAGATTGACAACTAAATAAAATAACCCATAAAACGTATTCCCAAAATTATTGAAATACATGATACTGCGATTATTTAGTTCATCCGCCTCTATTTCGGTGACTTTGTCATGTAATTCTGTATTCGCTTTATTGACGACATCGTTATCTAACAGAATATTAATCCGGTCGTAGTCTTTCTTTTCGTAGGTGATTGTTTTTTTGCGAATCGTTTCAGGATTTGAAGTACCGTAGTTCATTAGTAAATACGGTTCATAGACGTTTGTGTAAAAAACACGGGAAGCAATTAATTCGCCCGCACTTTTCATTCGATCCTGCACGTTTCCGTCTTTGCTTTCTGGTACACTTGTGCCACCTAAGACAGGATTGACTTTAACAAAAGCTGCTTCGATTTGTTTGTCTGCCTCAAACATCTGATTGAACAAAGAATCCGCTGATTTCGCGTCTTTACAAACAACTAATCCCGTAAAAATAAAAATAGTCATTAAAAACACTTTTAGTGCTTGGCGGAATCGTTGTTCGCCAATAAACTTAATACCCATAACCAGCGTAACAAAGCCAATACCAATTGTTCCGGCGATGGATAACATATTGCCAGCAATATTTGAGGTGAGTTTCTGGATCGGTGCTTTAATCGGGGTAACGACGTCCATGCTAAAGAGATATTTGACCATTTCAGCATTAAATTGTCCTAAGCCTTTTACCGCTCCCCAGGTAAAGTTTTTCATGGTGGCAGACGAATTAACCATCGCTTCTTTGATACCGGTTAATGATTCCTCTTCCATATTTTGTGTCATTAGTTCGAAAGAATTGTCTTTGTAGGTGTCATAAAGGGTGTCTACATTTGTTGTTGGTTCTCGAATGACTACTTTATTTTCATCTGGTTCAGGCGCTGCGTAACTGACCATTGATTGAGAGAAGAAAAAAAGACAACCGAAGAGCAGCCCAAGCAATTTTCCTTGTTTTCTTCTCTTTTTCTTAGTCGTCTTCATGCACTTTTACCAATGTGATTGATTTTCCGCCATGATCCATCGTCAGCGTCTTGTCATCGCTTTGTTTGATGTTTCGGTAAACGGTGTCTTTTTTACGACTAACCAAGGATAGCTGCTCGTCTCCTTTAGATAGTTCATAGGTTCCTTCAGTAATGGGTACCTGTTGGCCATCTACTTTAGTAAAAGTATCATCGTCATAAAAATAGAAACAGTTCGTAGGAATTCCATTTCCCGCCTCTATTTTCCATTTTCCGCCATCAGAAACTAAGGTTTGCTTTAGATTTGATTGATGACTACAGCCACCCAAAAAAACCGCTACTAAAAGCAGTAGCGGGACTAGATATTTTTTCATTTCTTTCACATCCATTCATTGTTGATTTAAGGTATAATAAATTGTCGCCTATCCGACAGTCTTGCGACTGGAAGGAGGTGAACTGTATGATCTCAGATTTTTTATTCCCTCTTCTTGTCGGCATTTTACTTGCCCTATTCGAGTATTGGCTGAATAAGCGAAACAAGAAGTAAAACCTACTAAGGCGACATCAGCCCACAGAAAAACCCCTAGAGAATCCGACTTCTCTAGGGGTTTGGTGTACTGCATGATCTCATCTTCACCTAGTATATTAGCATGTTTTCCACCAATTATCAAATATTTTAGCTGAAAAATTAGCTCTTTTGTTCCATAGCAAGAGCTGCTTGGGTGGCTTCATCTTCTTTGTTGGTGGAAGAAATCGCCAGTAGCCAGCTGTCAAACAAGACATCGATGGCAATTGGCTGGTTTCGCCCCTCGTGATCCTGGAATAAACAGGTTCCAGCTTTTAAGTTATTCATCATCTGCAGATTCGCTTTATTGGCTTCCATCCCAAAGAAGGCCAATACTTTGGCTTGCGCTTCTTTTTGATTTGGGCGAAAAGCAAACTTATACGACAAGAGTTCTTTCTTGTCTTCGGAATCATAATCCATAAAGGCTTGGGTCACGAGATAAATATCGGTCATATTGGCACGACCTTTTCGCAAGCTATCCTCAATTAAGAATCGGCCTTGAGCAGTATCCTCGAAGCCTTTGGCCTCGTCGAATATTATGGCTGCGTCTTCGGCTTTATCTGTAGAGAAAATGTAGGTCATTTTCATAATGACTTCCATAATAGACATCCCAGCAATTTGTTCTTTCTTTAGTTTATTTGCCGCGATTTCTTCTTGTGTCGGGATTTGAAGACCTTGTGTTCCTAGTACATTAATTTGATTCTCAAAGCGAATGGGTTCACTATAATCGTTCCCTAAGAGAATTTTCCCTAGCCCGACATTATGTCCGGAGATTAATTTTGCCAGCTGTGGATCCTTTTCTCGAATTACCTCAATGACTTTGGTTAAGTGCTTCTTTCCTTTCCCTTTCATCACAGTTTCAATAGCTTCTAAAATCACGGTTTTTTTCTCACTTGCCGTATGATTATTGGTATCAACTTGCCCAAAATTTTCTAAAACCGTTTGAGCGGTTTCAATCGCTTCTTCTCTCGGTAAAAAAAGTAATGGATCAAGCATTCCTCGATACTTCTCTTCTTTTGACAGAGAAATAAAATTAATCCGGTTAAAGAGCGCTGTAAACTCAGGAATATGCCCATACTTCTCTAGGGCTTTTCGAAAAAATAATTCGGATTCATTTTTTGGGTCGACGTAAAGGATTTTTTGTCCCAAGAAGGTGAGCCACAAAAAAAGATACTTCACCAAAACGGATTTCCCTTGTCCAGGTGGGCCGATAATCAAGGTATTGCCATTGGTATGTTGGGCGCCTTTAATGGCTCGTTTGGTTAAGTTTGGAAAGAACCAAACGATTTTACTGGACATGGCTAAGGCTTGTTGGACCGATTTAAACTTTTTCACCGTGATTACTCGCCCTAAAGGTAAGCCAAAACGATTGCCCACATCTTTTTTTAAGTCCAACCCAAAATCTGCCACATAGCCCGTTGTCACCACTTGTTCATAGCTTTTAAAGGTGCAATTACTCCCAATCAGGCATTGATTGAATAAGGTTAGCTGATCCACTAATGGCCGATAAAGTTTATAGTTGGTGCTGTCTAGGACAAATTCTACTTCTTTTATGTGGTCTTCTAGCTCTTTTTTTGATTCAGCGGAAACCACAAAAGTGACAGTCAAACGACACAATCGGCGATCCTTCCTCTTGAGCGTTTCGTTTAGATCCCGCAAGCGTTCTTCACCAAAAAGAACGACTTCATCATCGTCTAAAATGCCATCTACTGACTCTTGGTCTTTCTCTTGCTCAAAGAGCCGTTTGCGCATTTTATGCACTTTTCGGCGGTCGGCTTGTTCGTGGTCAAAGCGAACCCGTAAATGGGTCTCGATGGTGGTCGACAAGCTATCCTGTAGGTTTTGGATAAAGGCACTGCCAAACATACTCGTAGGGACATTCACCAGCGATAAGAAAGCCAAATAATGGGTCTTTCCTAGCTGTTCTACCGTAAGGTAGCCACTATGATTTTCGATGACCCCTTCTGTCATCTCCTCCACCATTAGTTCCCGTTGAGGCAAGCGTGTATTGGCACGATGGAAGAAATAATAAAAGAGGCGCCCCATCGTTCGAGGGTCTAATCGTTCGATTTGTTTATAGTTTGCCAGATCACTGTAAAGTTGCTTTTCTGCTTTCCGGTACGTGGAAAGGAGTACGCTTTTTGGTACCCGTTGCCCCGTTGCTCGATGGACTAAACGCCCTGTTAATTCCTTGAACAATTCAAGATATTCTAAAGGATTGGCCGCTTGAATGGGCGTGGTAAAACGGACAAATAAATAGGTACTGTACTCATTCATTTGCACTTCGTCTTTTAGAATTTCTCCTGCTTGGCGAAAATAGGTCTCCCCAAGATCTGAGAAACTTCCTTTGACGAGTTTGTCAATCGTTTCTTCTATGTGTTCATCCAAATCAAAGTATTCAGGGATGTTCATGAGGTGGTATTCATAGCTATCATGCTCGAACAACCCTTTGCCATCCTCAATGTATTCTTTAAAAAAATCCAGGTCATTTAACGGGAAAACCTGATGAGCGAGTTTATAGCCCACCCACACTTCCTGGGTAGTCGTAAAAACGAAATTTTGGGTCATGGCTTCCACTGGAAAAGCCAGGCGTGGTTCTTTTGTTTTCATTGGTAAGGGTTCACCGCCTTTGCTATAATAGGTTTAATCCGCTAACAGAATAACCCGCTAACTGTTAGTGGGTTATTGTTTTATTATATTTTTAGTCTGTGCTATGCTTTTTTTGAGGTGATTCGCATGTTTCAAAAATTGTTAGCGATTCTCGTAACTGTCCTTGCGTTACTTGTCATCTTTTTGGTTCTTTTCGTTCTCTTGATTTTGTTATACCCAGAATTTTTTCAACCATTTTTCGTGTGAGGTGATGTGTTTGAAACCCTATGTCGGTGTACTTGATAAAATCCGCGTACTAAAAAATCAGCCGTTGCTGGTGCGGTTTACTTTAGTAACCATTCATAGTTCCATTAGTTGCCTGGTTGCCAATCCAGAAATTGCCAATAAAATTCTGCTACTGAAAGAGAATAAATATAATGTGGCGGTAACGGGGCATTTGAATCAACGCAAACAACTAGTGGTTACGTCATTCGTCATTAGAAATCCTGATGAAACGGTAAGGCAGTTAGGCTTATGAAAAAATTATGGAGCATATTGTTGACCATCTTGATGTATCTTTTAATGTTTGCCCTTATTTTTCTTGTCGCCTGGTTGTATGCTCATAACTATTAATTTGATAGGAGGTTTCTTATGTTGCCACAAACTGGAGAACGCATAATGCATGCTTTACCATGGATTGGCGGTCTTATTATTTTAGCTGTTGGTTGCTTCTATATCTATCAAAAGAAGTTCAAATAAGAGAAAAGACCTTCGCTCACAACGGGCGAAGGTCTTTTCTCTTAAAGATTTTTTTGGTAGACACTTTCCCAATAATCAAAGAAACTTAATGTTCCACCATTAGCCCTGTAGCGTCCATAAAGGTCCATTTTGTTATTCCTTCCTTGGGCTAAAATAAACATGTTTTTATTTTCTGGGAATAACTCAGACTTTAGGTCCATGTTCTGAGTCATACTTGGCTTGAAAAATGGTGACTTTGCATGTTTAAGTACTTTTTTGATGGTAAACATTTTTTCACTTCCTTTGTCTACTTTTCACTTGATACGTAACTTTTTCATGGAAAAACGGTACCAGCAACTCATGCTCGTACCGTTTCTTTTTCTGCAAAATATAACTTCCTCGTCCTAACAAGTAGTCAATAAAATTTTTATTGTCCCACTTAAGGGAAAAAAGCGTCCAAACAAGGACGCCTACGCCCGCACCGACTAAGAGCCAATAATTGGCAAATAACGATTGGAGAAACGTAATTTTTACAATGAAACTGATTAGCCAGATAAGGAAGACTAAAAAAATAAATAGGCCCCCAACTACGAGGTACTCCAACCGCAGTCCGTTTGGTGCAAACGGAATAGCGTATCCTCTTATCGAATAAATCTTGTTAGGCTGCTTAAATTCTCTTGTATAGTTGTATTCCATGTCATGTTCACCCACTCTCTTGGTGGTAGAATCATGCCTGCATTTGGTTTAAAGATTTTGTCTTTAATCCATGTACCAATCTTTTCCGCATCAGACAACATTAAGACTAAAGCAATCAATACAAACACGCCTAGAACCATACAAATGGTTCTAGCAAATCCTTGGGTACATAGTCCTACCACAATTAAAAAGACCGCCACAATAGCCAATAAGATAATTACTTGGCCTGAAATGTTATCCCAAATGGGTTTTAAATCAATCATTTTTCCACACTCCGTTCATTTTACTTACATAATAACTTTCTTTTGTTGGTTTTATTTCTAGTGCAAATTGAGAAGTTAACGGATTCCTTTCGTCAAAGCTAAATTGATACGTACCACTGACGTAATAGTCCCCATTTTCTGTCTGAAGGACCTTTTTTGCTTCTACTTTTTCTAAAGCAGCTTTTCCTATTCCTTTGACATTGGCAACCAATGCTAACTTCTCATCATTGGATACGTAAAGCTCAAAGAATCGTTTCGTGAATTCGATGACTTTTTCTTTTTCTTGATCTTTTACTTCTACACCTTTAGGTTCAAAACGATTTTCTTTGTAGTTGCTTTTATTTCTTTCTTCTGCTGGAGCCAAATTAGTAAATGTTGGCCGATCGAGTAATTTGAGCGCTTGTCCGGCATAACTAACCGGTAAAATCACCTGTACTTGTCTCCATGTGTCCCCTTCTGTAAAACGGACATCATAATACAGCCGGTAAATCGCTTCGCCCTCATTAACGGTATCCATCTTAATGAAACGCACATTGCGTGCAATTCGATCGACGCTCACTGTATCTAATCCTAAGCTATTAGGACTTAGTCCAGTGGCTAAAAACGGCGTTAATTGTTCTTCCCAGTATTTTTTTCCTTCGTCCTTATGGGAAAGAGTAAATAAGCGATCGGTTAACTTCATCCCCTCGTATTTTAGCTGCTCGGTTTCTTTTAACGCGTTGTTAATATTCGTCACCAATTCTTCCTTATTGACTTGTTTTTCCATGGCCATTCGCGTTAAGGTATCGACACGCCCAAATGTGAGTACCACCACCAAGCACATGACCAAAAACAAGCTAAAAAATAGGACAGAAACGATGCTTTGGGCCGTTCGTGGCGCAAACCGAATGGTGCGCGTGTTTGGGTCTTGTTCTTTTCTTCGATTCAGGAGTAAGAAAAGAACACTCGCTTTCTTTTTCTTTTGAGGTGCTACCTTCTTTTTACTAGTCCCCGCCTGCGGATTAAAGACGGGTTTTTGTTCAGTCATTCGTCAAAATCCCGTATCGGTGAATCAAAGTAGCTGGCACTTTATCTTCGATCACCACTTCATTCACCACTAAGCCTGCCCCTTCTAAAAAAGCCAAGGCTTCTTTATAGGCATTTTTACTCGTGGGGTTATTTTTGTGAATTTCTTCATAGAACAATCTCGCGCCTCTTTGGTACTTCTTGTTGTGAATCCGCCATAAAACATAGAGGGCTACTTGAATCGCAGGACGTTCATTTTCATACGTTGCTGAAATTCTTTTGTTTGGTTGTGTTACTATTTCTACTGGTTGTTTTCCATCCATACTTTCACAGTCCTTTATCTAGTAATTTTTGTATCTGCTTCGTATCTGTACCTTCGTATCTGCCTTTTGGCGACACAAATGTTGGAACAGAAGTTAAGTCATATTGTTTAATGTATTTTCTGTTTTGCTCTTGGTTGAGATTAATGAAAATCAAATCTCGCCAGGCTAAGTTGTGCTTAACCAAAAAAGGTAAAACCTTTTTACAGTATGAACAATCATCTTTGTAGAACACAAGCAGCCGTTCTTCTTCTGCAGCAATCGTTACGACCCTTCGATCTTGTTCTTGTTTCTGAACTGCCTGGTCTAACTCTACCCGTTTCCACAATGACCCAAAAATACCGAGAGAAATGACGATTGTTACACTTGCAAGGAGAAGGAGCCAACGTTGTTTCTCATTGTGGGACATTCACTTCACCTACGTTCTGAATAGCTGTAAACCTTTCTGTTTCTGGATCAAACGTGACTTTGTACATAAATGTTCCTGGTTGTTTCTTACTTCCTGCAATAGCAATCGCATAGTGCACCACCACTAAAGCTGTAAGCTTGGACTCTTTTTTTGGCATGAGATAAATCTCTGGTGCTTGTTCTAAACTGGAAAGCGTACGAACAGTGGACTGGCCTTTTTCTGCATCTTGTGGAAACAATTCAGCTAAGGCACGTTCATTGGTGAGTTTCGCAACTTTTTCTTTTCTGACTTTCACGCTATCTTCTGGAAGATCCGATTGGTAGTCATAGAGAAGTGAAAATAATTGTTCTGCTTTCGTAACAAGCGCTTGTTTTTCGGTTTCCTCTTTTTGTTTTTCTTCTTTCACAGGCGATTTTTTGGCTTCTTCTTTCTTTGCTGGAAATTCCTCTGCTTGTTGGTTCTCTGCAGTCTCAAGTTGCTTTTGTTGTGCCTTAATGGTTTGTTGTGCATCGATCAATTGCTTCTCTTGTTTTTGTTGACTGTTATAAGACCAGTATCCTAAAAGTGCCAGCAATACAAACAAGACTGGCACAAGAATTTTACTGATCCGTTCATAAAGATCCGTTATATCCATACCTCAACGTCCCTTTCCTTGAATAAATTCAATTTGATCCACCGTGGCTTTATCTAGCACGCGCCAAGAACGCGTACCGGAGCCACTATTAACCACATTGGTTTCACTGACTAGAATACTGCCATCGGGGTTTACCGCTTCAACGACGGCAATATGCCCGTATGGGGCAACGGACCCTGCTAAGCCACCATAGAAGCTTGCCGCCCAACCGACTGCGGGCTTGCCTTTTACTACCGTGTAGCCCTTAGCTCTCGCACTAGCTCCCCAGTTCCCCCCGTTCCCGCTATCTCCGGAAAACCATTCAATCGGCTGACCGATTTGTGCCATTCGATTAAATGTTCCCCAGGTACATTCCCCAAACGGATAACTATTTCCTTCATAATTCTTTTGGTCTGGAGGGGGCAAGGTTAGCTTTCCTTTATATTCTGCTGGGACTTCTAATGTCGGTGCAGACGTTTCTCCCACTGCTTTACCTGCAGAATCAGCAATCAAAACACAATTCCCTTTGTTTTTTCCCTTTATCTTCGTTTTCTTGTCATTTACACCCGTAGAATTAGGAACAGAATGCGTCGGTAGTTCTTGTTCTTTTTGGTAAGGGGTTGCGCCATGTTTTTTGATGGCTTCTTGATCTAGCCACAGAAACTGTTTGCCTAAATTATTGTAAGCAGCATGTAGTTTCACCAAATAGGTGGGATCGGTTGCCCATCCACCTTGGTAAATCGCACTTAAGGTTCCTAAACCATCCGTGTTGTTAATGGCCGCAGTATAAAGAGATTGGTGAGCCATAAACTCCGCTTTTCCAACAATGCCGACATTATAATCACGAAACCAGGTATAGGCACCCCCTGTATTATCTCCTACACTCGTTCCTGGTTTTGTGCCAGTAATATCGACAGCGTCCTGACCAAAGGTTGCCAATGTAAGCGGAAAATCTTCTTTACGGGAAGTCTTAACGCCTCCCATATTGTGTGCTTGCCAAAAAGAAGTACCTGAAGGATTGGTAAAATTAAAGCCATTTTCCACCATGGTTTGGGCAATGCTCGCAGAGGGCAAAAAGCCCCCTGCTTTCCAAGAAAGAATATACGCATCTTTATGACTTTTTACGAATTCTTCCACCGAACGAGGAACGGTTGTCCCATCCGCTGGATTCTCCATACTGGAAGGAATACAATGATCCGATTTCGTCATTGATCCCCCACTAATCAGCATAATCGTAAAAAACACACTACCGATAATCAAAATTGCAGGCAAACAGAAAAGGAAACAACCCCAAACGATTTTTTTCTTGAACATTGCTGTGGCGCCCCTTCCTCTAACTATTCCATCAATGAACCCTTACGGCGTTTGAAGAAGACAAAACCAGAAACAATAGACAAGATACTGCCTGCGGCAGAAACAACTAGATTGATTTCTTCACCCGTGTAGGGGAGTACTTTCATTTTTCCATCCGCTGCTTTCACTTGAACATTCCCACTTGGTAACACCTTATACTCACTCGTAATCGGTTTTAATCCATCCGCCGTTTGTGTCAAAGGAACGCCCTTATCCACTGCAACAATTGCTTCACCGGCTGCTGTTGTAACAGGCGTATCACCACTTGGTACATGCGTGATTTCTGCTAAGTTACTGGTTTCAATTGGTACGGTCGGTTGTTGTGTGACTTCTCCTGTAGCAATTTCTCCAGTGGGTGTGACAACCACATTTGTTGGCGTAGGTTTGCTTGGTACTACCGGTTTTTCTGGTGTTACTGGCTTTTCTGGCGCAGGCTTACTTGGCGTGATTGGTTTCTCTGGTTCTGCTGGCTTTTCTGACGTACTTGGCTCTGTAGACGTTCCTGGTTCTATTGGCTTTTCTGGTGTGCTTGGTTCCGTCGTTGGTTCTGTAGGATCAGTAGGTACTACGGGAACACTTGGTTCCGTAGGCTTTGATGGCTCCGCAGGTTCACTAGGCTCACTTGGTGTCACGGGTGGTTCTGATGGTTCTGGAAGCACTGGTTTGTCTGGCACAATAGGCGGTTCAGGGGCTGGCTTATCTGGTACAACAGGCGGTTCTGACGGATCTGCTGGAACACCTGGGTTCTCTGTACTTGTAATAGGTGGCGTTGTGGTGTCTGTTGGAATTAATTCGTCTGCGTGTGCGTTGATTCCAACTGTTCCTAATAACATTGTGGCGCTAAATAAACTCGTTATGATCATTTTTTTCATGGGTAATTCCTCCATTTAGTTGTTTTATTCGTTGATTTCAAACGGCTCTTCTTTTGGAACCGCCATTACTTTGTATTGTTTGTCTTGTTCTTTAATCGAAAACTGCACGTGTACCATTGTGAATTCATGCTCTTTTTGAAGCGTAAGGACATAAGCGACTTCCCACACGTCCTCTTTTTTCTGAATGTTCCAAGGAAGCACACTTTTTAGTTTGCTTTCCGTTCCTTCAAGATCGGACACGATATCTTTATCAACGTAGCGTTTGACTTTTTCTTGCACCTTGTGGTTATTTGTTGTTCCATCATAATACTGTGTAAGAAAATACCGACTAAACGTGTCAATTCTTGGTTGTTGTTGCACTTGTTTTTCCAAGTTGTTTAATTGTTCGGTTACTTTATTTGAAATCTTAGGTTCTGATTGAACAGATTTTCCAAGATAAAATCCTGCCAGCAGTAAGAAAAATAAACACCCGACTTTAAGAAATGTCGCAAATTTGACAGTCATTCTTCCCTGTGTGTAAGGAACTTGAATGATTTTTTCCTTATTATCTGCTTCTTGTTCTAAGTTTGTTCCCGTCTTCCTTTTTTTTACTGACCGTTTTCGTTTCTGCTTTGGCGCGTTTTTTTGGAATAAATTAAGAAAGACTTTGGCATCTTCTGGATCAATCTCTTGATTATCAATCACTGGTTGTTGCAGGGCTTCCACAACGGTTCCTTCTGTGATTGGCAAGTGGATAGCGGCTGTAAGTGTGGGCAGTTCTTGCGCCTTGTCATAATAGATTTCATAAGCCACTGTTGCCTTTTGGTTTGTTGCCAACAGTTCTCGATTCAGTTCTTCCAGCATGGGAATACCCTGGACCAAGGCAAAGCGCTGATTAATTGGTAACTCAATTGCCTCTTGTTGCTTCTCGCCCACTTGGAATAGAATGAACATGTTCTCAGCTCCCTTCGACGGGTGCTAGCTCTTCCACGAAGACAACCTTTAGCGGTTTATTCGCAGAAAATTTAATGCGGTATTCCGTGTCTTTTAAAGACAAAATAAAGCCATCTTCGACCCCTTCCACAAAATAAGTGTATTCGTTTGATTTGACATTAAAGTGGTTCTGAATGGCTCGATTTTGTTGGATTTCTACCCATTTTGGAAAAGTTGCCAGCTGATAGCCACCAACCCCGCCAATAACCAATAAAAATAATCCTGTAATTATAATCACTCGGCTTCCCTACTTTCTATCTTTTTTAGTTGGAACAGTTATCCTTTTTTATTACGCTCTCTTGCCTATTATTTTTCTGTTCGTTTCGCAGTTCTTTTTCTGATAAAAAATAATCATGATAGGCTTCTCGCTTAATTCGTGTTTCAATGTAAAACATTGGGACTTCAAAAGTAGAGTTTTGTTCGAATCCAAATTTGCTTCTTTCGGTATCCACTTTCAGCGTTAATGTTTTTCCATTTTTTAGTAAGTGGATAACATCGATCTCATGAATATTTTCAGGCGTTACTTGGTTATTTGTTAATAATTCAAAGGTTTTCCCTTTTTTTACTTTAATCATCAATAGGCGACCACGAAATCCTTGCCAACGAGTATTGACTTCTTTTTCCTGAATAGCTAACTCTTTCATTGCGACACTTCCTGTTCGTTCTTTTATTTTTTCCATCATTGTCCTTTCCAACAAAAAAGAGAAGCACGCATTTGGCTTCTCTTTACCTGTCTTCATTGCTTCATTATTTTTCTGTTTCTTTTCGTTTCAATCCAAACCATGCCAGCCCTGCAAGCATTCCTGCCCCTAGTACAGAAAGTAACGTATTTTCTTTCTCGCCAGTATGCGGCAATTCTGGCACCACACTTGCCTTTTCTACCACTAATGGCTCTACTGGTGCTTGCGGTGTTTTTGGTGCTGGCGGTACAATTACTGTTTTTTCTGGTGGCGTTTGTGGTTTTTCTGGGGTATGTGTCACTACCGTATTGGTTTTAATCTTCTCATTGTTGAAAGATTCTTCAATCGTGTTATAAACGTCTCCTGCCGCAATTCGTTCTACACCAATGAACGCTTTCCATGAGTGCGCAACGTGTTTGTTTTCTTTTAGATTCATCGCATCCAAAAAGGCTTGACTGGCCGTGATTTTCACTACCCCTTGTTCAAAGGTCATCGTGAATAGTTTCGAAATGTCGTCCCCTTTATTCACTTTGGTTCCGTCTGCTAAGACAAACGTAGAATTGGCAAACACAGACCATTGGCCACTAAATTTGTCATGTTTGACGTCTAGTTTATCGCTAATCGACCATTCTTCCACAATACCAGCGTATTCTGCAGGAATGTCACTACTTGTAAATTCATAGAAGAATTTCTCCCCTAATTTGATTGTGGCACCATTTTGACTTTGTTTATCACCGACTTTAATAACCACGTCTTTTTTAGGGTTCACTTTTGGAATATGGTTGACAACGGTATTCGTTTTAATTCGTTGACCAAATGTATTTTGTTCCGCTGAGTTATAAACATCCCCAGAAACATCAGCTTTGACTTTTGTAGGGAGTGTTACACGCAATTCTTGCCCACCATACGCTAGAATAAAGGCTTGTGGGTCTTTGGCAGAAATCGTCACCGTGCCTTTGGCATCGTCCCATGAGATCGTGAACTGGTTCGTAATGTCTACCCCTTTAGAATCTTTGACACGAATTAAGTTTTTAATTGGTGTCACTTTCGTTTCATCGTAATCATCGAAGAAAGAAACTCCTGTCGCAAGATCGACTGTATCAAAGGCAAAGTCTTTATCGTACCCTTTTAAGTCCCAGGTCATTTCATAAGAAAGAACATCACCACGAGCCACTTTTCCATGGTTAATATCTTCTCCTTTCTTGTTGTGAACGGCTTTGGTTGGTTTTGGATCATCAGGTGTATGCGTCACCACTGTATTAGAACGCACAAGCTCTTTGTTGTAGTTTTCTGTTTGCGTGTTTTCTACATCACCTGTTTTGATCCGTTCGACTTCCAGATACACAGACCAAGCTTGTTTGCCTACTTTATTGCTTCCTTCATTTAAGGCGGCCAATAATGCTTGATTTATTGTAAACGTCAAGTCTTTATTGTCTTTGTTTTCTAAAAGAATGTAGGCAGAAATATCTGTTCCTGCTTTTAACGTTTTGTCCCCTACTTTAAGGTCATAGTTTGTAATAGCGTGCCATTTCCCTGTGAAACGATCATGGGTCGTGTCCAAGACATCATTCATGCCCCATTCTTCTGTGATTCCGCCATAGTTGGCTGGACGTTCGGAAGATTTCACTTCATAATAAATTTTTGTTTGTAACGGAATATCTTTATCATGTAGAGAAACACTGCCAACTGTACCGTTTTTATCTGCTTTTACATCTTTGGAAGGATTACTACCTGGCACATGGTTAATCACTGTATTTGTTACCGTTTCCCCATCATTTGTCAATTGAACAGCGGTATTTTCAAAATCGCCTTCTACATTTTTCACTACAAACGGCAAGACAAGTAAATATTTATACCCCATTGCTAAAACAACGGAGCCGTCTGCGTTGGTTTTCATCATTGCCGTGACGGTGTTTTGATCTAAATTAAGGTCATAAGAAGCGGTCACGTCTTTAGCTTTTCCTGAATTAATCGCTGTAGCAACAGCTTTTAAGTCTTTTTCGTTTAGACTTGCGTCTGCTTGATAAACTTTCACTTTGGATAAATCAATCGTCACTTTTTCTGCATCAAAGGTATCTCGAATCCCTTGTTTTGTTACTGTTTTTGGATCTACTTTGGCAAGTTCTGTTGTATCCCCTGTCACAATGTATTGTAAAGAATCGCCACGTTTCACATTTAAATCATTGATATTTTTCTGGCCATCAGTGACTTCTTTATTCGGAACAAGTACAGGAACGACATTGACTTTGTATCGATTGAATTCAATCGTTGCTTTTTCTGGGTCTTTAGTTCTATCAAATTTTTGCATTGGCTTGATAGATTTTGCATTTAAGTTGGTACTAAAGGCAAACCATTGCGCACCAGATAGGTTGACTTTTCCTTTGGTTGTCATCCCGAAAGAGAAAGAAATACGTCCACCCTCTTTAGCTAGACCAACACCAGAACCATAGTACGCATTTTTATGACCTACAGCGTCCCAATCACTATTTTTTAGTCCTGAAGGACCCGTCCCATAATCAAGGTCTTCGGTTGAGTAGAATTTTCCATCCGCTTGTTTCTTTACGTAGGAACCATTAATATACTTGAAGGCATTTTTTGAGCCAAAGTCTGAAACAAATTCCGCATGTTCTACACTATAATTTGTTCCTAGACTAGAGTTTAATGACGATAACGCATAGGCAAAGGCATGGTCTTTCTCTGGTAAAACTTCTTTGCCATTAGCATCATATAATTTAATGGTTAAGCGAACCTTTACGTCCTTCCCATTGGCATTTTTAGTACCAACAAATGCAGTAATGATAGGATCATTTGAAAATACTGCATTTAAGGTGCCGCTTTGACTTGGTGCAGATTGAAGTTCATAAATGAACTCTGCTTTTGTGATTTTTCGGTTTAAATAACTAGCATTTAAGCCTGTATACGTGACATTGACCGGTTTGTTTTTTTCTAAAAGAACCGCGTAGCCCCCTTTAGGACCAAACTCAACAGCAGCCACTTTTGAGCTTTGGAAGTTGCCTGTTGCTTTTCCATTCATATCTTTACTTAATTTTGTAAAAATATCTTTGGATTGTCCTTGGTTTACTTTGTTAAAATCGGAGGCTTTAATAAACTTGCCACCTGTAATCTTGTCTATTTTAGTATCCTTAGTCACAATGCTTGAATCAAAAACTAAGTCTTTGCTGATTGCTTCATTCACATAGCCTTTGTCATTTTTGTGTTTGTTGTATTCCGCCACTTCTTTTTCGTAGCGCTCTTTTTCCGCTTTATTTTTCGCCGCAATTTCTGCATTTTCTTTGGCAATTTTTTCATTTTTGGCTTTTAATTCAGCCGCTTGTTGCGCAATCTTTTTCGCTTGTTCTTTTTGTAGTTGGTCTACTTCTTTTTCTTTTGCAGCTAAATCTTTAGAAGAAACGTTGCCTAAGTCCTCGGTTGGTTTTTCAATGACGGTAATGTTCGGATCTTTTTTCGCTTCATCAACTGCTTTGTCAACGTCTGGTGTTTCAAATTCTTTAGGAATAGTCGTTGATTTATTAGCATCATTTTCAGCTGGTGCAACTTCTGTTGGCTGCCCTAGAGGTTCATTGGTTGTTTCAGGGCTGACTACTGGTTGTTCTTGTGCTGATTTTTCAGCTCCTACTGTTGGTTGTTGCACGTTTGTGGTATCATTTGGGGTAGCTGAACTTTGTTCAGTACCTTTATTTTCTGGCGCTACTTCTTCTACTTTGGTCGGTTGAGAAGTAGTGTCTTTTTGTAATGCTGCTTCTTCAGATACTGCCGTTTTAGGTGTTTCCTTCCCTGACTGCAGCTCGGGGTTATCGGGTTGCACCGTCGTTGTTCCTGGTTGCGTATCTAATTCCGCGGCTTGCACATTATCTGTAGCTAATCCTACAGCTCCTAATACACCTAAAAAAAGAATAGGGGCTACAATCCAGTGTTTCTTTGCCTTATACATTTTGAAGCGTTTCTTTACTTCTGTCTGTTGATTCATGTATCATTCTCCTCGATTTTTTATTTTTTGTTTGTAGAAATAGTTCACGCAACACAAGGGGCTCGTTGCTTTTTCATCATCACTTTCATTCCTCCTCACAAAAAGAGAACCGAAAGTTCTTCGATTCTCTTAGTTTTTTTGCGTTAAAAACATTTAACGTGCTATTATAATTGTGTAAAAAGTACAAATCACTTCTTTACAACTCTTATTCGTTTAGTCAGTCGGCGGAAAACGGCTGACTTTTTTGTTGCCTAAAATTTTATTGTCAGGTACTATTTAAGTGTCTCCATCCGAGACAATCCATTTATTTTTTGTTGACCAGCGGAAACTGGTTGGCTCCTAAATTTGGTAGATTCTTCTGCCTTTAATACGATCAGCCAACCATTTTGGTTGGCTATTTTTTTGTTTTTCAATTTATTCTAATAATTATAAAAAAAGGAGCGAAATTTTTCGCTCCTTTGACTTTCTTATTTAATTTTAAAGATATTTTTTACTTTCTTCTCGTTTCTACTAACAAAACTCATAATACCCGCAGCTCCAAACAAAGCAAATATCAGACCAGCTATAGCTAACCATTTATTATTTTTTTCTCCTGTATGTGGTAAAGAGTCTGGGGCTTTTGCTATCTGTTTCGTCTTACGAGATTCTGAATGTGTTAATGCTTGTGCTTTTGGATGTTCTTTTTGTTTAGAAAAAGATAACTGTTGGAGACCAGGTGTTTTATCAGCCGAAGTAGCACTTGCTACTACCATTTGTTTTTGTTCTCGTTCAAGCCGTTGTTGCTCTTTTGCTACTTGCTCTTGCAACGCTTCTTGTCGCTGCTGTTCGGCTTGTTGTGCTTCTAAGTCTCTTAATACGCCTTGGTACTGCTGTAGCTCTAACTTCGCATTAGAAAGGTCTTCTTGTGCTTGTGCATAAGAAAGTGTAGCAACGGCTTGTTGTTCTTTTAGCTCCTCCAATGATTTCAGAGAATTTTCATAGGCTTCTTGCGCTTGAACCACTGCCGATTCTGCTTTGTTTAACTCGTTCACTGCTTTTTCGTATGTTGGTTGAGCATTTTCTAAACGAGCCAATGAACGTGTACTTGTTTTAAGCGCAACTTGTTTTTGATTTAAGTTTTCTTTTGCTAAATCCAATACTTCCTTCAAGCTATTCAATGTGTTTTCTTCTGCTTTTCGGCCTTCTTGTTTTTCTTTCAGCACTTTAGCAGACGTTTGTTCAATCGCTTGTGCTTCCGCAACGTTTGTTTTCGCTTTTTCTAAAACAGCAGCTCGATTCTGAATTAACTCATTGATTGTTGCCAATTGATCTTTTGTTTGTTGCAGGCTTTTTTCTGCCGTTGCAGTTTGTCGTACTTTTTCTTCATAGTTTGTCGTACTCTTAGTCACAACTGCTTGAAGATTAGCCAATGTCGCTTTATGAACAGATAGTTCTTTTTCTGCTGTTGCTTGTGTTGTTTTGGCTGTATTTAAGGCTTGTAAACTACTAATTCGTGCATTTTGAGCTTTCTGTTCAGCATTTTTCGCATTTGTTAGGTTGATTTCATTTGTTGCGATTTCTTTTTGTACTTGTTCTTTTGATTTAAAGACTGGTATTTTTCCTTCTTCAAATGTTGATTCATCAAGTAAACGTTCTTTGTTATATCCAATAATATGAATTTTACTTGAAATATCATTTAAGTCTCCTGAAACTGAAACAGCAGTATTAGTGTCCTCTGCACCCAACAATGAATCTAGGTGTCCATAACCTGAGCTCTGATCGTCAAAAAGCATATCAACAATTGTTTTACGCGCAGCTTTTTCAAAATCTAGCATAGATATTTTTCCGTCTACAGTTTCATAATACCCAATTGTCAGATTTTCGTATCGGTTTTCTCCTGGATATCCCTTAAATCCATTCTCTTTCGCTGCTTTATTAATTGCATTAACATCATGTCCATATTCTTTAGGATTATCGTATTTAGCAACATCCCAAGCAAATTTCATGGCTTGATTAGAAATCTTCAACTTTTGTAATCCGAATTTTTCACGAACGTCGTTGATAAGTCCTACAACATAATCACTCATTTGTTGCTTTTGTTTTTCGGTAGGATTTTTGACATTGATCATTTCCGTTGCTTTTGCCACATCTGCTTGATTTTCAGGAAAAACTTTATTTAATGCTAATGCTTCTTTTTCCATTGCTTGTTTTTCTTGTTCAGATAATTTTTTGTAATAATCAGGTGTGAAATTTGCAGGCAAGTTAATTCCTTTATGTCCTTTTAACTCTTCTTTTGAGCTATCTAAAGTATTCTGCGCTTGTTTCGTTGCTGCTTGCTTGTCTTTCAACGCATTTTCTTTCGCAGTTAAGTCTGCCTGTTTTGCAGCTGTATCTGCTTTTGCGTCTGCTACTTTCTCTTGACTAGTTGTCACAACGCTTTGTTGGTCTGCAACTGCTTGATCGTCCTTCGTCTTTTGATCTTTTGCTTTGGCTTCTTCTTTCTGTTTGTTAGCCAATTCAGCTTCTTTTGCTACTTGTTCTTTTTCTGCCTTTGCTTTTTCCGCTTCCGCATTTTTCGATAATTCTTCAAGCTTGGCTTGTTCTTGTTTCGCAGCTGTTACCGCTTGTTGATCTTTATCATTTTTCACTTTAGCAGCATTCGTTTCTTTTGCTTTTTCATCAACAACAGCTTGTTGTTGGTTAACGTCTGCTTGATCTTGATCCACTACTTTTTGTTGGTCATCAACAGCTTGTGTATCCGTAGCCACTTGCTCTTTGGCTTTTTCAATGGCTGAAGGTGTTGCTTCATCCACGACTTTTTTAGCTTCGTCTACAACTGCTTGTTGGTCAGTCACTGCTTGTTGACTTTGATCCAATGCGTCTTTGTTTTGATTGACCACTGCTTGTTGGTCTTTAACAGATTGATCAATGGTGTCTTTTTCTTTTTTCGCAGTGTCAGCAACTTGTTGTTTTTGATCGACAATTGCTTGTTTCTCTGTTACTTGTTGCTGTTTTTCAGTAATGGCTTGCTCCGTTGTTTGTGTAGCTTTCACTGTTGGTTGTTCTGAAGAAGCATTTTCAGGTGTTTTTGGTTGCGTTTGTTCTGCTGCCTGTACCTCATTTCCCCCAATACCTGCTACCCCTGTTGCGACTAAGATACTTAACCCTGTACTTGCAATCTTTTTCATGTTGTTTTCCTCACTTCCGATTTTTTTTATTATAAATGGGATACCCATTTTCTTCACGCCATTTTTTTAGCGTTTTTGCATCTACGTTTAGTCGTTCCGCTATTTGTTTGAACTGCAAACCACTTCTCTGATAAATTTCAAAAGCTTCTTTGGTAATTTGGTTATAATACTGTCTCACATCCGCAGTTTCTATTTTTTCTGCAAGCTCTTGAACACGTTTAAAACGCTCGGTGTGTTCTTTTCTATGCCAATCAGGGTCTTCATTCATTAATCGTAACATTTCTTTACGCCATATTTTCTGTTCTCTTTTTGTCATGCTCTCACCCCTCGTAAATTATCATAGCAAAAGATAACTACCCTGAAAAATAATACCCTGTTATTTCGTGAAATATGTCTCATAAGGAAACACCTATTGTTTACTGGTTTCAAAAAATCAAGTCTTTTCACAGGGTTTCTAGCAACCGTTACCCTAAACTCTAGGTGAGTCGGATATTGCTCACTACCAATAATTGGTAGGTCGTGGCAATCTCACCATGTACCGTAGCACACCAACTTCACAATCATTGTGTGGGTCTCCGTTCATACTGGAGCTTTTAGCTTTTCTCCTAGCGTTTAACGACACCCTGATGGCTTCTGTACCCTTGCCCCTTCATAGCTACGCTGATAAGCAAGGCAGCGGACTTCTCGCTGACTATTCAGTTGTAAAAAAGAAAGAGTTCTTCTTCTCGTTATCAGAAGATAGAATGTTTCTTTTTTGTTTGGCAACTTTGCTGGAAACCAGCAAACAATAGGTGTTTCCTGAATACTTTTTTTACACTTCTTCTTCGTTTAAATAATTCCAAATAGTAGTGAGTAACTGATCAAATCGTTCGACAATGAATACGTCAACATCATTTTCTAGTAACCAATCCACTGTTATCTCCCAACTCGCACCTTTTTGCGCAGCTCGATACAGATGGCCTTGGAAGTCTTGCGGAATGACTAGTTTTTTCTTGTCCGAGCAGGCAACAACAAGAGCTGTAAAAGTTGTTTCATCCATTCCACAATTTTGTTCATAGGAAAATACTCGTATCACGTCTCCGTGATTTAGTTCTTCTGCATGGGTAATTCGTTTCTTTTCCATAGAGTCCTCCTTGTTCTATTTACTCAGTTACACTTCCTGTGGTATACTATTCTTAACATTTTATTCATTAATTTTTTCTTTCAATGATGCTTGTCAGCTAGCGGAAACTAGTTGACTTCTTTTTTTATTCACTTTTTTTACAGGAACAAGGGTTAACTTGGTGGACCCTTTTTTTCGTTCAATGATTTTATTTCCATCTTTGTCATAACAAGAAATGATTTGACGAAGCAATGCTTTTGTGACACCCATTTGAGGAATTTCTCTATATTTCTTCCAGATCATTTTCCCATGTTCTAAAACCTGAACCGCTAGATAAAATCGCTCGTTTTCCAATACATAACAATTTCCTGTCTTTGTATGTATCCGATAGACCTTTTGTAAAATCATTGTACCCGTCACTTTTTGTTTCATTCTTGAACACCAGCCCTTTCTAAAATTTAGCGATAAAAACCAAAAAACGGGGAACATATACATGAACTGTATACGTTCCCCGTGTACTGCAACCATCATTCCACCATACAAAACAATTTATTTAAAGTAATCTTTTTCCTAGACCAATAAAGGAGTTTAAAAAGGTCTGGAAATTCACTTAAAAAAATGTTATAATGTATGTTGTAACTTATGTTGCAGTGTTCGAGAACCGAGTATAGTTCATGGGATCAGCATGAATTATTTAACTATCCTCTTGGGTTGGTAGCCCAAAGATAGTCGGTTCTTATTTTTAGTTACTTTTTTCTAGTTTCATGGTATAATTCGTATGTTGGACGAAGTCATACTACTAGTGGTGTGGCTTTTTTTAAGAAACAAGAGTTAATATTAGTGCAAACAATAATGCAGCTATATGTTTTTTTTGTTGTTTCATTAAATTTACCTCACTTAGTAACTATTCATTACAGTTACTACTATAGCATTAAAGTTTACTCATTACAAGTATATGTATTTTAAAAAAGACGTTTCCGGGAAAAATAATTCATTTTTTATTTATTTTCTTTTTTTTTGCCGATTTTCGTCATATTCAGAATACATTTATAGGAGTTGAATATATGCATTTAAATGAATTAATGAAAATACAAAGAAAAAGCGAGAAATTATCTCAAGCTAAGTTTTATGAAGGTATTTTTCAGCGTAATTCAGCAAGCCTTTTTGAAAACCATAATGAACATTTTTTAAAAATTGCTGATTTGCCAGTTCTTGCAGATAGAAGTAATTTAACAATACCTGAAATAATTAGAACTTGTAATGAAGATTTTAAAAGTGTTTTTGATAAAGATTTAGAAACATATTATTTTGTTCTTTCAAAAATTCAACAAAATCCTGATTCAAAATACAATCAAGAACTCTACTCTCTTTATCAAAAATCTATACATGAAAAATTTACTTCGTTAAAATACATGAATTTATATTTACTTATAAAATTGCAAACCTCTAGTTTGATTTCAGAAATTATTCCTGTGGATAAACAAGATTTAGCTGATATAAAAAAGATGTTTTCATCAAGCAAAAGATTTGTATTGTATCACTATAAAATTCTTTCTAATCTATGCACTATATTCCCTTACTCTGATCTTCAGACATTGATAGAGCAACTATTTCCTTTACGTGAAGATAGTGACGAGCAGATTAAAGATACAGCTTGTTTATCCTTGTCTAATGCAATTGCTCTAAGTATATTTACAAAGGATTACAGTTCTTGCTTTATACTTCTAAATCACTTTGAAACTTTGTTATCAAATTACACTAGTTATAAATATAAATTAAGTTTCATAGCTTCAAGAAATATGCTTCTATACTTTACTTCTGGAGATATAGAGCATATTATGAAAGTATTCTCGTATGTTGAAATATTGAAACAAGTGGAAAGCCCTGAATATGTTGAGCAATTCCATAAAAACTTACAAACAATCATTTCTAAAAGTGATGATGAAAAAGCAAAACAAATATTTGGTGTTCTTGACGATGATGGACAAGTATTAGACCCCAAAAATTTTGACCACAAAAAAATAGATTAACTTAAAACCCAAAAAATAAGACATTAAAAATCTTATTTTTTGGGTTTTCCTATCCTTACAGTTAAAATAAATTCTTAATTATATCTAGTCCACCTATGATATTTCCAACAGTACCACCAATACTTGCTAAAATAAATACCAAAAATATTCTCAATACCCTATTTTTATATATTTTTTTTATTGATAGCAAATCTTCATCCATTGTTTGAAAATCATGAACTTTAGGTTTTCTGATGGTAGCTTCTACTATTGCAGAAAATACACCTATTGATACCATTGGTAGTAACGTTGCAAGTGGAGCAAGTACTAAAGAAGTAATAACCGTCAATGGATTAGCAAGTGCTAAGACAGTAAAGAGTGCAGCTACGCCGCCATTCCATATACCCCATCGAATGATTTGATTTATACCTATATCCATTCCTAAAACAAAAGAATAAATCAATAAACCAATAATTATTAAAGGTATAATACTTTCTAAAACCCTAGTTGACCAAAGTTTGGGTGGTAATCCGTCTAATTCCTCAATATTTGCTTTTCGATTTTCCTTTATATTTTTCTCAACTCCATTTAAGTGAGCTTGACCAATAACAACAACTATTTTTTCTCCTTCTTCATTTAGAATTTTTGTAGACATATATAAGTCTCTCTCAATTAAGAAAGATTCCCACAATTCAGGGTATGTTTGCTGTAATTGTTCAAATATAGGTTCAAAATTTTCTGAATTAAGAAGTTTCTTCATTTCTTCTTTAGAATCTTCTGCTCCTTCTAAAACTTTACCAAAAGCATGTGGGAAAAGAGCTTTTTTTCTTAGAGGTATCAACCGCCAAAAACGTTTAAATGTAACTTGTGAATCTCTATCGACTAAAGCTAATTTAGCCCCAATTTTTTCTGCACTATTCACTGCTTGGAAAAATTCTGCTCCTGGCACAGAATCATTTATTTTTGCCAAATGTTTTTGAATTAAACTGTATATTACACTTGAGATCAAAACTATTAATTTTTTTTGTTTAATTACTTGAACAATATCTGTATCTGACCATTCATCAGGATTCATATATTTATTGTACCTTGTTTTATCCCATTCTAAACAAACAGTATCTGGACTTTCCTTTTCAATTACCTCTTTTACCAATTCTGCACTCTCTTTAGATATATGAGAGGTTCCAACAAGTATAATTTCTCGTTTATCTAAAAAAATTCTACGTACTAATTCCATACTTCCTCCTCTAATTTTGTACCATCATTTTTTTGTAATCATATCTAGCTCCAACAGGGTGAATCACTAAGTTCCTTATTGTATTTTTTTGAAGTCGAGCTATTCCCACTTGAAACACGGGTATAACGCCCGCATCATCTATCACTATCTTTTCTGCTTTTTTTAATTCCTGCCAACGTTTAGAGGAAGTGTCTTTAATCAACTCATCGTAGTTTTTATTAGAATATCCACCGTGATTCAATGGACTATTGGTTTCAAAGTTTGCTAAAAAACTAATAGGGTCTGCATAATCAGCTTGCCATCCGCTTAGACTTATCGCAAAATCTTTTTTAGTCAAACGTTCCATAAATACATTAGCAGGTACTGGTGTGATATTAACTTTCAACCCTTCTAAGTTTTCTTCTAATTGACCTTGTAAAAATTCTCCTGCTTTTTTTTCAAACTCTCCGTCACCTACTAAAATATCTAGTTCTAGTTTTTCAGAGACACTATCTTTACTTTTGACAGTTTCCCAATAAGTTCTTGCCTGTTTTTTGTTATACTCTACTAATTTTTCATTGGCAAAATCCTTTTTTGTTTTTGGATTATAAGCCATCTTTTCAGGCACAACACCAACAGAAGGAATAGACCCATTATCTAATAATTTTTCGACTAAGCTATCTCTATCAATTGCATAGCTAATCGCTTTTCGGACATTTTTATTTTTTAAAAGTTTATTCTCTCCAGTTTGGTTCATTTCTAAAAACATCGTATTCGCCATTAACGTTGTTGAATATTCTTTATCTTTTTTGTATTGTTTCGCATATTCTCCCGCAAGTGGCGCATCGTCCAGTTGTCCGTCATTATACAAATTAATTCCTGTATTAATTTCTTTGACAACTTGGAAATTAATTTTATCCATAGAGACATCTTTTTTATCCCAGTACTCTTTATTTTTAGAAATCGTCCACTTATCAGAAGTGCCTACCCCCTCTAAAATTGTTAAGTTAAATGCCCCATTTGTTACAATTGCTTTTTTAGAAGTACCATAGTCTTTCCCGTACTCTTTAATTGCTTTCTGCTGTACTGGATAGTAAGCGGTTAAGGATAACAGATCAGTAAAATAAGGTGTTGGTTCAACTAATTCAATTTCTAATGTTTTCTCACCAATACTTTTCACTGCTAAAGTATCTTTTACTTGTTTTCCTGAAGCAATTTCTTTGGCATTTTTTATAGCAGAAAACAGTTCCACATTTGGAGAAGCTGTTTTAGGATCTACAACTCTTTGCCACGCGGCCACAAAATCACTAGCAGTTATTTGTGTACCATCAGACCACTTAGCGCCATCTCTAATCACAATGGTATAAGTTTTGCCATTATTCGATACTTTTGGTTGACCAGCTGCGATGGCTGGTTGCGGTTGATTTTTTTCATCTAATCGATACAACCCCTCCATCACATTGGCTAATAAAGTTATACTCGTTTGATCTACAGCAGTTGCTGGGTCTAAACTTTGGACAGGTGTCCCTGCAGTCAAAGTCGCTACCTGTTCTACTTTTTTTTCGGTTACATCTTGTGAATCTTTTGTGGCAGTATTTATACCACAACTGGCTAATACCAAAGGTAATAACCCAATACCTAAAAAACAAAACTTCTTGTACTTCTTCATTTTTATCAACCTCCGTAGGTTAAATTTGCTAACTAATTCTAGCGATATACAAATAAAATAACCAATTAATAGCTATTATATTTACAATTTTATCAAATAAACTTTAATAGGGATACAAAATACAGAATGAAATTTATCCAAACGAATGAATCAATTACTTATTGTTCAATCCAATTATGCAAAGTTATCTCAGAACCTTTAGACTTATTCCCATTATTTATATTTTCTTTTTCTAACGCACATGCAACAAATAAATTATAAAACGACTTGTAGAATAGGCCTTTTGGACTTTTTACAGTAGAATCTGTCTTAATTTTATGCATCACACGACGCAAACATTTGTCAATTTCTTCTTGATAATCCTCTCCAATCAAAACAATGTTGTATTCTTTTTCTACTTTAGTTTTAGCACGTATAATTGTTCCTACTTGTTCATGAGCTTCTTGAATAGTATCAGAAAAAGCAGCAATAAATTTTAAGCTATCTTTGCTAAGAAATGTATGCTCTTGAACTTCTGAAAACTGATCGAGCAATAATTGTTGCTGCAAGACTTCTTTTTTAGTATCTAATGTATCTAATGTATCTAAATAAGAAGTATAGAATAGATTGTCTGCGATTTTCGCAATTACAGGATTTTCGTTGATATCATTGACTTTTTCTGTATTTGCGATTTTCGCAATTACAGGATTTTCGTTGATATCACTGACTTTTTCTGTACTTGCGATTTTCGCAATTACAGGATTAACATTGTTTTGTTCCTCATTGATTTTGAAAACATCTTCTGAAGTAACGTTAGGTTTTCCGAGATATAGCAGGTTAGGTGTAGTTTCTATTTTTCCATTAATTTTCTTTACTCTACCTTTTTTTTGTTTAAGAAGATTAACTGCTTCAAGCTCTTTTTTTATTTTTGATACTTTTCCTTCTCTGCAATTTAGCAGAGTCATTAATTCAGCAACTGTGTAGATAAAATAAACATTGTCTTCACTATCTACCCAATTATTTTTAACGGAATTATCAAACCGATCTTTTAAAAGCATGTATGCAATTTTTGCATCATTGGATAATGATTTGTAAACTTCATTTGTGAAAAATACTTTTGGCATTTGATAGTATTTTTCTCTGTAAATTTCTTTAGATTTGTAAAATTGAAAATTTTCCATTTTAAAGCTCCTTTAGAATGTAAGTGTTATCAATCGTCCACGTATTCTTATCTTGTAAACTACAGGAATACAATTCGATTGTAAAGTAATATTTTAACGCAATATTTACACAAGTACACAAATACACAAGTGCAAAAATGTATTTGTGTAAATATCTAATTTTGAATATTATCAGGTTAAACAAAATTATGTGTACATTTACACATTTGTAAAAATACACATAACGGAAGACTTTCATTATTGATTATATTACTAATTACACAAATAAAAATGTGTAAATGTGTAAAAAAACATTGATTATTTAAATTGCCTATTGTATAATTTAAGCATAGAGATTTACACAAATGTAAATGTGTAAATTTGAAAAATTACACATAAAAAAAGGAGGAACTTTCATGATAGAGCTTATAGTAGAAGAGTTTGAACAACTAGCCAATCTATTAGAAGAAAGGTGCAGAGTAATTAGTATAGGTAACCAAAAAGGTGGTGTAGGTAAATCTTCCCTTGTTCGTTTACTTCCGTCTGTGTTAGCTTTTTCAGGTAAAAAAGTTTTACTCATAGATATGGACCCTCAAGCGAATACAACTAAAAGTATGTTCGTAACCCGAAAAAATTATTATGAAGACGAAGTTGTTGTATTTAAAAAAACATTAATGGCTGGTATCGTTGAAGGTAATCTTACTGATCTAGTTATCAACGTTTTACCTAATTTAGATTTTATTCCATCTTCATCAGATTTAGAAAGTTTCCCTACGTTTCTGTCTAAAAAGTTTGGATTAGTTGATAAAACAGACCCTGATTTTTATGAAGTGAAAGACAAAGCCTATGAATATTTCAATTCATTGATTGAATCATTAAAAGACAATTATGATTATATATTCTTTGATACGCCGCCTACGGTTTCTGATTATGTTAGAGCTGTATCATATGTTAGTGATTATATACTAATTGCATTTCAAACTCAGAGCGACAGTTTAGACGGTGCAAAAGAATTTTTAGAAGATACTTTAATACCTTTAGTAGAAAATACAAGAGCAGAGTTTGAAGTTGTAGGTATTTTGCCTAATCAAATGACTAAGAACGGTAGTATTGACACTTCATCACTTAATGATGCATATACAATTTTTGGAAAGGAAAATGTATTTGAGAATATTTTGCCTTTTAAAAAACCAATACAAAACATCCCTAGACATGGCGTTACATTAGAAGGTTATTGGAATAGTAAAATGTACATTGATACATTAATACCAATTACTAAAGAACTTGTCACAAGAATTAGTTTAATAGAAGGAGATTAGACCATGACTGAAAATAGAAAACCATCACTAATAGGAAATAGAAATAAAAATCTTTATCAGGAAACACCTAGACCAGAACAACCTTACAGTGGAGCTGAAACCATACCTAAGGATATCTTAGCTAATGAGAGGGGAACAATACGTGTGCCTCTTGATCAAAAAATAGAATTTGATGCATTGTTAGCGACTTCTGAATATCATTATACTTATGAGTTAATGGCTGAACTTGTATATGAAGCAGTCAAAAACAAGACTAAGGAAGAGAATAAAAAATATCAAGAAACGTTAGCAATGTTACGAGAGAAAGAATTGAAAAAAATAGAGAGAAAGAAAATGAAAAAATAAAAATATTCACATGTGTAAATTTACAAAAGTACACATGTGAATATTTTTATTATGAATCAATATATAGCAAGTAATAATTAGTTAAAAAATTACACAATTGTAAATGTCCACATTTACAAAAATACACATATATATCAACGACAGTAAAACTCTCTAAATAATATAGCTATCTTTCATCAATAATTTTTTTAGTTCGTCTGTGATGTTCTAAGTGTAGCAAATAATCGTCTTGCAGTTTTAGAAGGTCTGAATATACCTG